>Ga0208645_1000042_pt1 | contig 227272 bp, 206 predicted proteins | sample VirMetDEL_Sep_01_FD_184519 | JGI IMG/M metagenome (GOLD analysis project Ga0208645, IMG submission 184519) | Aqueous microbial communities from the Delaware River and Bay under freshwater to marine salinity gradient to study organic matter... | ecosystem: Environmental > Aquatic > Marine >...
CATGATCAAACTCTTCAGTTAAAAAGTTTGCTCAAACTCATGTTCTCGTCTGACTTTTACTTATTTCCCCAGCCCTAAGACCGAAGAAAGCAAAGCGAATTGACGTGTTCACTCATTTAAGACTTCATTTTTTTTGATCCTAAAAAGGATCTTCTGAAGCCTCCAGCGAGCGCCCACACAAATTATCTGATTATCTATTTTAAAGAGCGTCTGATACTTTGTTCAACTTACTTACCTCAGTAAGTGCAAACTCTTGTTTGCGTCGTTGTCCGTGTCAGTGGGTGCGTATAATACATTCCAAAATTTTCTGTGCAAGCATTTTTTTAAGTTTTTTTAAAATATTTCTTATATATTGGTAATGTCGGGATTTTAAGCAACAACAAAGGCACTAACAGCACAGAAAAATAAACAGCAAGTGAAATGTCGTCTTTTACCTGCCACCATAAGTGCGCAATCACTGCTAAAGCAACAAGATACATGAGACGATGAAGCGGCTTCCACTTTTTGCCTAATTTACGCATCATGGATTTTGTACTGGTTATAGCAAGGGCAGCCATAATAACAAGAGCTAAAGTACCGACATAAATATAAGGTTTCTCAATAAGATCAGAGCTGATCCATGTCCAACTTAAGCCAGCAAACAACACCAAATAAATAATAAAATGAAGTGATGCATAACAGAACGCCGTTATACCAATGAAGCGGCGGTATCGGTTAATAAACTTTAAGGCTTCTACCTTACCAATCAGAGTCATTGCCATAACAGCTACGACAAAGACAGACGCCCAAATACCACTTAACCTCATCAACAACTTGCCAGGATCTGGAAAATACTGCCCCATTACTAATGAAATAAACATCCATAAAAATGGCAAGGTAAAGATAGCTAAAACATAGGGTTTTTCTCTTCTATCCCAGAAACCAGCCATATCAATAAAACCTTTTCAAATCCATACCCGCATACAGAGAAGCAACTTCCTCTTCATAACCATTAAACATTTTCGTTTCAATGACGTTTGGGAACAGCACACCACCAGGTAAACGACGCTCTTGTTGTTGCGACCAGCGCGGGTGATCAACATTAGGATTCACATTAGCATAAAAACCATACTCATTCGGAGCCAACATGCTCCATGTTGTTTCTGGCATAGTTTCAACGAAGCGAATTTTCACAATGGATTTGATACTTTTAAAGCCATACTTCCAAGGCAAAACCAATCGGACTGGCGCACCATTTTGATTTGGCAAAATACTTCCGTACATCCCCACAGCAAGGAACGCCAAAGGATTCATTGCCTCATCAATACGCAAACCTTCTCTGTAAGGCCAGTCCAATCCGCTCCCTAATTGTCCAGGCATCTGTCTAGGATCATATAACGTTTCAAAATACACATATTTGGCTTTTGATGTTGGCTCGAAACGTTTAAGAACCGTAGCAAGAGAGACGCCCACCCAAGGGATAACCATTGACCAAGCTTCAACACAACGAAGTCGATATATTCGCTCCTCCAGCATAGACTCTTTGATAATACCGTCTAGATCAAATACGCCCGTTTTGGCAGCCTCACCTTCAACAGTAATGGTCCATGGTGTGGTTTTAAGCTGAGAGGAGCGTTCTTTAGGGTCACTTTTGCCATAACCAAATTCATAAAAATTATTGTATGAGGTAGCAACATCATAAGGAGAGAGTTTGTCGTCTTTACCAAAAGGCGTTTCGACTATATTGTCAAAGGAGGATTTAAGCGAAGACGGTGGTGACAAAGGGTTACCTTCTTGAAGTGCAGCGGCTGCGTGACCAATGCCACCGACACCAAGCGCAATACCACCCGTTACCTTCATAAATTGACGGCGATTTAGATAAATGGATTTATCTGTCACTTCTGACTCAGAGCAATCAGACGCTTTCTTATTCAAAATCAGCATAGCATGTCCCCTTATGTTATTAAAATTATTGACAAGGGGGCACGCCACTAGTTCAAAAAAAGCACTCACAATAAAATAGAATACTTTTTTATATCACAATCATCTAGCGCAATTGCTTGAACACAATGCCAAGCGGCCCCCATAACCCATATAGACAAAACACGCTCATCAGCACAAAAGCCGGTTGCAAAGCAACAAATACCAATACCAGAACCGCAATAAGAAGGACAACAAAAGGAACACGTCCTTTTAAATCCAGATCTTTAAAGCTGCGATACTTCACATTACTGACCATCAGCAAACCAGTAATGGGGACAAGCAAAGCCATCAAGGTCGCCAAACTTTCACCAGACACACCATTATCATTTGCAGCCCAAATAACACCCGCCACAATAGCCGCTGCTGCCGGACTAGGCAGTCCGGTAAAATAACGTTTTTCCTCTACTCCAATCATAGTATTGAAACGAGCTAAACGCAGTGCTGCACCCACAGCATAAACAAATGCGGCAATCCAGCCAATTTTGCCAAGTGGCGCCAAAGACCAAGTAAACACAATTAATGCCGGTGCGATACCAAAAGAAACCATATCAGCCAAAGAGTCGTACTCAGCACCAAAAGCACTTTGCGTGTGTGTCAAACGAGCCACTCGACCATCTAAGCCATCAAAAATCATCGAGATAAAAATAGCCACAGCAGCATGCGAGTAGTTTTCGTTCATAGCAGCAATAATGGAGTAAAAACCCGAAAAAAGGGCTGCCGTTGTGAACAAGTTAGGCAATAAATAAACCCCTTTATGTGGCTGCTTTTTTTCATCACCAACGTCGATGTCTTCAATTTCATCAACTGGTGATTTTTTCATATCATCAATAGACATGTTGTAAACCTTCCTTATTACGAATTATTTATACGAGTTTAGCAAAAGAGCGCTTAGCGGCTTCTATCGTGTAATCAATATCTTCTTCTGTATGTGCCTGAGAAATAAAGCCCGCCTCAAAAGCGGCTGGTGCAAAATATACGCCTTCTTCCAACATGTGATGGAAGAAAGCCTTAAAACGAGCCAAATCACAGCGCTGAACCTCACTAAAACTTGTCACCGCTTTCGCCTCAGTAAAAAAGAAACCAAACATACCACCGACACTCACGACACAGAACGGCACACCAACATCGTCTGCAGCTTTCTTCAATCCAGAGACCAGACGATCCGCTTTGGCGCCTAAAGTTTCATGAAAACCTTTTTCACTGATTTTATTTAACACAGCCAAACCCGCCACCATAGCAACCGGATTACCAGACAGGGTACCCGCTTGATACACCGGACCTAAGGGTGAAATACATTCCATAATGGCACGCTTGCCACCAAACGCACCAACTGGCATACCCGCACCAATCACTTTACCTAAAGTGGTCAAATCAGGAACGATACCAAAATGGTCTTGCGCACCACCAAGTGCCACACGAAATCCAGTCATTACTTCATCAAAAATTAACACAGCACCGGATTCATCACACACTTTGCGCAGCGTTTCAAGAAAGCCTTCCGCTGGTAAAATACAATTCATATTGCCAGCGACAGGTTCAACAATAATACAAGCGATTTGATCTCCTATTTCAGCGAAGCAACGAACCACCTCTTCAATATCATTGTATTGCAGGGTAATGGTATGCTTCGCTAAGTCCGCAGGAACACCAGGAGAATTAGGCACTCCTAACGTCAATGCACCAGAGCCCGCTTTCACAAGCAAAGAATCTGAGTGCCCATGATAACAACCTTCAAACTTAACGATTTTATCACGACCAGTGTAGCCACGAGCTAATCGAATCGCGCTCATAGTAGCTTCTGTACCAGAATTCACCATGCGCACCATATCCATAGAAGGAACCAGTTCGCAGACTTTTTCAGCCATGGTAATTTCAACTTCAGTGGGGGCACCAAAACTCAAACCAAAATCCAATTGCTGCCTAACCGCATCCAACACATCTGGATGAGAATGCCCCAGAATCATAGGCCCCCAAGAACCAACATAATCTATATAGCGCTTCTGATCTTCATCATAAACATAAGCACCTTTTCCGCGCTGGAAAAATATAGGTGTCCCCCCCACGCCATTAAAAGCTCGCACTGGAGAATTGACCCCTCCAGGAATACGGTGTTGGGCGCGTGTGTATAGATCTTCTGAACGACTCATATTTTTCAAATCCTATAACCAATAGTGTAAATCATGTAGTAAGCGAGCAATCTGACAGATAAATATTGCTTCAAACTTTAACAAGACAATTGTTTTCTAATCATTTTTTAACAAAAACTGATCAAGACGATGCCTTAAAACCAAACTAAAAGAAGACGCAGACAAAGACACCAGCACTTCTGACAACCCTGTCTTTTGGAACCAACTTAACATCGCTTCCAATGACGCGGGCTCATCTATCAAAGGAATATAAGTAGATTCTAAAGCGAATGCTAAGTTCATCGATATTTTTTCCTCATCGGACACCAGCCAAGGTTGAGGACCAAATTCTAATGTCTGCAGTGCATCCAACAAAGCAACCCGACGAATAAGCCGCCACTCACCCTCTAGCTGAAATATGGCATAGTCTACCACACTTGAAGCCAAATCCTTTACCTGCTCAAGAGGAAGCTTTACCGGTAAAACCAGAACGTCTTCGGCAACTGGCTTCACAGTATGATGCCGCAAATATCGCTGTAAAGGACTAATATTAGAAGACATCCCCATATAACTTAAGCGTTCAGCAAACACCGACTCTTGATGAAAAAATACGCGCATTAACAAACAAGACAAGACAATCACAAATAACGCAGGAACAATTGCTTCTGATGAATGCGTCATCTCAATAATGGCCACTAATGCAGTGAGTGGAGCTTGAAAACTGGCCGCCATCATTGCTGCCATTCCAAGCAAAGCAAACAGAATAATATCCGCCCCACTGTGACCAAACAGCAATGCCGCTTGAACACCAGCCAAGCCGCCAATAATAAAAGTAGGCCCTATCATGCCACCCGGTATCCCTAACCCAATCGTTAATGCGGTCAAAAGCGTTTTTACAACGATTAGCAAAAGCAAAGAGTAAACCAATAAATTTCCCGACAATAAATTACTCAACGAACTGTAACCACTCCCCAGCGCCTCTGGTATATAAACCGCCACCAAAGACGTTGCAACCGCGACCACCAAAAATCGCAACCAAACAGAGAAACCGCTTAGATGCCACAGTACTTTTTGAGTGTGCAGAAATAATGCTGATAACAACACAATGAGAATAACCAAAACAAAACAGGTCAAAAAAAGATTACCCGAGAACACAACGGTTGAAATATTTCCAATACTAAAAATATCTAAAGGACCGAGGACGTAATGGCTGATCAAAGCCGCAACAACAGAAGAGAGTAACACTGGCAAAACGTATCGCTGGCGGTATTCTAAAAAAATCACCTCAAACGCAAACAGCACACCAGCTAACGGCGTCTGAAAGATAGCTGAAATGGCCCCAGCAACACCACAAGCCAATAATGTCTCAACACCATATTGAGGAAGCTTCGCCTTTGCTGCTAAAAACCCACCTAAAGTGGCACCTAAATGTACAGCCGGCCCCTCCTTCCCGATAGAAAGCCCCCCAACTAAGGCAATAACGGCAGCAAAGAATTGTACGACCGCATTACCAATAGGCAGGTTACCACCATGATAGTTCAACCTTTCTATCACATAAGGCACACCTACTTTATGAAAGCGATTAGGAAGCCATGTCAAAAAGCCAGCAAGAACAAAGCAAGACACAATGACTAAACTCACCCGCCACGCTTCGGAAAGGGACTCGTAGGCATCAAAGTCCACCCCAAGAAAAAATCGCATAGGCAGATAAATGACAGCATAAAAAAGAACCATCACAAGGCCACTTAACAGACCACATAAGGCCCCCAACAGCGATAATGTCAGTAAATCATCGTAGGATTTTGCTTTTACAGACCACTTTTCTTTAAGCTTCCAAGCTTTCAGAGCGACACCTCACCTTATGTAAAAATAATATAAAACATACTTACCATCGATCTAAACGTTTCGACAGACACATATGGGTCACAATCTTATCTAAATTCGGCCAACCATCCATCTCACTGCGAATAACATGCAAACGCGCCATAGAACTGGCTTGAACCAATATCAGCAGATCTAGATCTCCACTAATCGAATGCGCAAGTTTCACCTCTGGAATCGCATCAATTAACGGCTGCACAAGATCACAGGATAACGGCCTAAAAGTAAGCGCTAAATAAGCTGTCACACCATCTTCTTTTGAGACTGAAGTATGAGCATGATAGCCAGTGATAGTGCGATTATCTTCCATACGGCGAATTCGTTCCGTGACAGCGGAGCGAGATAAGTTCACTTGCCGACTAATATCCGAAACAGATAGTCGAGCATCACCGACTAGCAAAGCCAATATTTTCTGATCATAGTGATCCGCCACTCAGTATTCCTCTCTAATGAGATGCCAATCAAATTGACAGATTTTCCGGCAAAATGCCCCCAAACAGCGTCAACTTGTATAGCGTATTGTTTAGGTGATTATTTTATCCTTAGCGACAATAAAAAACAGCCACTGAATTTAACAAGTAAAGGCAAACAAATGACGCAATACCAAAAAACTCTCGGCCCGCTTCAGGGTATAGCAATGACAGTAACCACTTTTATTGGTACAGGACTGATGATTTTGCCCGCCATGTCTGTAGCTGAGGCGGGATCCTTTGCATTTTATGCGTGGCTAATTACCGCAGCAATGATTATTCCAATAGCCTTTATCTTTGCACTACTTGGTTCTAAATACCCTTCCGCTGGCGGTGCCTCCCACTATATAGGTCGAGCATTCGGAGCAAAATACGAAAAGGCCGTCGGCTGGTTATTTCTCAGTATTTTACTCGTTGGTCCCGCTGTCGCGATAAAAGTGGCGGCCGCATACCTCACTATTATTTTCAAAACATCGGATCAATGGATTCTATTTTTTAGCCTACTGACACTTACTGGCATGCTTTTATTTGCTGTGGTTGGAATGCAAACATCCGCACGATTTCAAACAGGCATCGTCATTATCATGATGCTCACCATTTTATGGTTATGCTTTATTGGTGATATTTCTGCCAGCCGCCAAGTAATAGAAGCCCCTACAACATTGTCTCAATGGCAGCAAACCTTATATGCCACTGGAGTGATTTTTTGGTGTTTTTTAGGCATAGAGGTAATGGCTCATATGGGCGCTGAGTTCAAAAACCCAACGCGTGATTTCCCTATAGCGCTTCTTGGCGGTATCACCATCGTTATTTTATCCTATCTGAGCCTAGTGCTATTAATCGCTTGGCACCACACCTATGGCGACGAAGTTACCAATAGTCAATCACTCGCATTATTAGTCAGTAAATTGATGGGAGAAACCAGCAGTCGACTCTTTGCTGTTGGCGCTTACATTATCGCTTTCGCCAACGTGGCTATTTATATTTTAGGCTTCTCTCGCATGGTGCAATCTATGGCTCAACAAGGAGCACTACCATCAATCTTTATTCGCCTTAATCAACGAGGGGCACCAGAAAAAGCGGTTTTCCTCGTTGGCGTCATTACCCTCTCTTCTATTTTATTGTCAGAACTTTCAGGCTGGAAAATGTCATGGTTCATTGAAATGACAAACGGTAGTTTCTTGCTTATCTACACCCTCACCTGTATTGCGGCCTTAAAATTAGTCAATCGTGTCGCCCAACTCTTAGCCATGATCGCCCTAATATGCTGCGCCTTTATGATGTTTTTCATCGGTCAAAGCATGCTATTCGCCGTTATCGCTTTTTGCTTGGCGCTCAGTTACGAATACATGAGATCACCAAAAAGTCCGATCAAAGGGCCAAAACTTCATGTACAATAGTGCAGATTGATATCACCATTTATGAAGCAACGACCATGTCGTTGAGTTAAGCAGGAGAGATTTTATGCCATTACTAGACAGTTTCCGTGTTGACCACACTCGTATGAATGCGCCAGCAGTACGTGTCGCTAAATCCATGTCAACACCGAAAGGGGACGATATCACCGTTTTTGATTTACGCTTTTGTGTGCCAAACGAAGAAATTCTTTCAGAAAAAGGCATTCACACGTTAGAGCATTTATTTGCTGGTTTCATGCGTGACCATTTAAACAGTGACAGTGTTGAAATCATCGACATTTCGCCAATGGGCTGTCGTACTGGATTTTACATGAGCCTGATCGGTACACCTTCAGAAAACACTGTCGCCACCTCTTGGAAAGCGGCAATGGAAGATGTATTGAAAGTAAAATCCAAAGCCGATATTCCAGAACTTAACGAATATCAGTGTGGCACTTACGAAATGCATTCTCTAGAAGAAGCACAAGACATCGCAAAAATGATTCTAGCTCGCGATGTAAAAGTAAACAGCAATGAAGAATTATACTTAAGTGAAGAGTTCTTAAAAGAACACAGTTAAGCAATACAAATGTTTACTAGAATGCAAAAAGGTGACCTTGAGTCACCTTTTTAATTTACACTCAAAATCACCCGTTTTTTAAGAGCGCGTGGCCGTTGCCAAAAGAGCACTCGCCAAAACAAACACACTGCCCATTCCACGATTGAGATTTTTCATGCCTTTCGGGCTACGGATCAAACGGCGTATCTGCTTGCCGCTCATCGCATAAACATAAGCCGCAATAAATTCTGTACAGCAAAAGGTTAATCCCATCCAGAAAAACTGCATAGGCACCGGTTGGCTAAGATCAAGCAACTGCGGAAAAATAGCGGTGAACAGCAATATCGCCTTAGGATTACCAATCGCCACCAAAAACTCTTGACGCATTCGCGCTAAATGCCCAGATTTTGCTTTAGTTCCTATTTCATTTTCATGCTCTTCCAGAACGATTGCAGCGCTTCGCCACGTCTTAATACCAACATAGAACAAATAAGCAACACCAAACCACTTAATGATACTGAACCAGAAAGAAGAAGAGACAATAATGGCCCCTAAACCTAACGCAGAAACGAGCATCAAAATACCAAACGCAAGATTTCGCCCTACTACCGCAATAACAGCTTTTGTGGCACCGACTTGAATGCCATTGTGCATGGAGGTAAAGTTATTTGGGCCAGGCCCCAAAGACAGCAACATTAACAACGGCGCCATTGCCAACCAAACACTGAATGTCATAGCTTTTATTTCTCTCAATAATGCGTTAGATCGACCCACTTAGAAATGACAGTAAGCTCTAAACTTTGGCGCCACTTTACAGCCAAACAATTCACCTGTCAGCCTATTTTTTAACCTTTTCAGCAAGACAAAAAAGAATATTTTAAGAGGATTAAGAATCAATTAGTTACCCTCTTTATTAATAAAGCAAAACCTTAAATTTGCTTTATTATCCAAAGCGAAGCCCACAAACAACTTTTTATATCACCTGTGGAAAATCCCCATCACTTCATAAAATAACCATTCGATTATCAATGTCCTGAGGTTAGCTATGTCTATTGCACATCTTTTTTTATGGGCCACCGCGGCTATTTGGGGGTTCGCCTTTGTCGCTCAAAGTGTTGGCATGGAAAGCCTCGGGCCACACAGCTTTAATGCGGTTCGTTTTCTATTAGCGACCTTGTCACTTTTGCCTTTGCTGTTTATTTTTAAACCTAGGCTTTCCCAAAATAATCGCACACTTTGGCTAGGTGGCCTTACGGCAGGAGGCTGCTTGTTTTTAGGCTTTACATGCCAACAAATCGGTTTGCAATACACCACTGCTGGCAACGCAGGCTTCATCACTAGCATGTATATTGTGTTCGTACCAATATTTGGACTTATGCTCGGCCATAAAACCGAAAAGCACACCTGGATTGGAGTGGGTCTAGCGTTAATAGGACTTTACAGTTTAACCGTTGGGCCGAACTTTTCTGTTAACAAAGGCGATGCCATAGAACTATTAGGCACTCTTTTTTGGACAGGGCATGTGCTCATTATTGGTTACTTATCTCGGTATGTATCTGCCCTACCACTTTCCATCGTGCAGTTTTCAGTAGCAACAATATTAGCCTATGTCACTGCTCTCACATTAGAAGCCCCCACAATGGACGGTATTAAAATGGCATGGTGGCCGTTGGTCTATGCTGGCGTTGCCTCTTCGGGTATCGCTTTTACACTGCAAACATTAGGGCAAAAAAATGTTTCACCGAGTATCAGTGCTCTCATTCTTTCATCTGAAGCCGTCTTTGCTGTATTAGGCGGCTGGCTATTTATGGAAGAAATGCTTTCAACTCGCGCCTTAATTGGGTGTGGCTTCATCATGACGGGCATGATTATTAGCCAATGGCCACGCCAAACAAAAACATCTATTAAACTAGTCCAACACCCTTAACCCCCATCAGATTCAACCCCTTTTTCAATATTGACCGGCATTTCTCGTGACACTGGGGTTGAAAGTACCATCATGGTATTGGTGTCACTCAGATCAATTAAACGCTCTAACAATTCATCCAATAAGGACATAGAACGAACAGCAACACGCAGTACAAACGCATAAGGCCCCGTCACATTATGACAAGAAATAACCTCATCCAAACTGAGAACTAACGCTTTAAACTCACGTTCTTTGGTTCGATAAACCTGACACTCCACTAGAGCGGTAATCGGAATCCCCACTTTTTCTAAATTGATTTTTGCGCCGTAACCCGTAATCACACCAGATTCTTCAAGCTTTCTCACGCGCTCAGCAACAGCAGGTGCCGTAAGATGAACCAGCTTACCCAGTTCGGCATAAGTTAAACGGCCATTTTGCTCCAATAATTTGAGCAGTTTCCAATTCGTTTTATCCATTTAATTCTCTTTAATCTCTATCATTTACGCGAAAAAAAACCGCGTACAAGCGCGGCTTTTTCAGTCTAACGATGGGACTACTCTAAAGCAGTAGACGATTACAAAGACAGTGTCTTTTCACCGCGAGCAATACCAGACACACCTGTACGAACCACTTCAAGCAAATGAGCACCGCCCAATGCTTGCAAGAAACCATCCAGTTTATCTGACTCACCCACGATTTGAATCGTGTAGATAGAGGGTGTCATATCAATGATATTACCTCGGAAGATATCAACAGTGCGTTTTACTTCCGCACGCTGAGCGCCGGTCGCACGCACTTTAACCAACATCAACTCACGCTCAATATGCTGACCTTCAGTTAAGTCAACCAGCTTCACCACGTCAATCAGCTTATTAAGCTGCTTAGTGATTTGCTCAACCACTTGATCTGAACCAAATGTCGTCAAAGTTAGACGAGACAAGGTCGGATCATCGGTTGCGGCCACGTTCAATGATTCAATGTTAAAATTACGTTGCGAGAACAAACCAACAACTCGCGACAAAGCACCCGGCTCGTTTTCCATCAGTACAGAAATAATATGTCTCATATTAGGTACGCTCCGTCTTGCTCAAGAACATATCACGCATAGAGCCACGAGGCACTTGCATCGGATACACATGCTCTTCTGGATCCACGTAACAGTTAATGAAGACCAATTGATCTGTCATCGCAAACGCTTCCTCCATCTTGGCGTCGAGCTCATCTTTGGTACGAATCTCAACATACTTATGGCGGTATGCATCCATCAGTATTTTGAAATCAGGCAAGGAATCCATGTAAGAATTTGAATAACGACCTTCGTAGTTCATGTCTTGCCATTGACGAACCATGCCCAAATAACCATTATTCAAACACAAGATTTTCACGGGTAAACCATACTGCAAACAAGTAGAAAGCTCTTGAATGTTCATCTGAATACTGCCTTCACCTGTTACACAGACAACGGTTTCTTCAGGGAAGCTCATTTTCACACCCATTGCCGCAGGCAGACCAAACCCCATCGTTCCTAGACCACCGGAGTTAACCCAACGGTTTGGCTTATCAAACTTATAGTACTGAGCTGCAAACATTTGATGCTGACCGACGTCAGACGCAACAAAGGCATCGCCTTTTGTAGCACGCCAGCAGGCTTGAATTGCAGCCTGCGGCTTAATCTTATCGCCACTTGTGTCATAACGACCACCGTGTACCAAACGCCACTCATTGATTTGCTTCCACCAGCCAACAAGCGCTTCTGTGTTTGAGCTTTGCCCTTCAACCAGCGACAGCATTTCCTCCAAAACTTGAGCAACAGGTCCAACAATAGGCACGTCGGAACGAATGGTTTTAGAGATAGCCGCAGGGTCGATATCAATGTGAATAATTTTCGCCCCGGGGCAAAACTTATCTGGGTCGTTCGTCACGCGATCATCAAAACGTGCGCCAACCGCAAGAATGACATCACTGTGATGCATTGTCATATTGGCTTCGTACGCACCATGCATGCCCAACATACCAACGAACTGCTTGTCAGTTCCTGGATATCCACCCAAGCCCATTAGGGTATTAGTAACCGGCACGTTCAAAGATTTAGCCAATTTCACCAATAATGGTGATGCGCCGCCCATAATCACGCCACCACCAGCATAAATGATTGGACGTTTAGCGGCTAACAACAAATCTACGGCCTTTTTAATCTGACCACTGTGACCTTTCGTTGGTGGGGTATACGAGCGAATTGATACCGACTCTGGGTATTTGTACTCGTACTTATCACCAGGCATAGTCATGTCTTTTGGCACATCAATGACCACAGGGCCTGGACGACCCGTACTGGCAATGTGATAGGCCTTTTTCATGATCATGGGTATTTCAGAAGGATGCTTCACCGTAAAGCTGTGCTTCACGATCGGACGTGAAACACCAATCATATCGGTTTCTTGGAATGCATCTTCGCCAATCAAGTAACTCATTACCTGACCACAAATGACAACCATGGGAATAGAGTCCATGTACGCCGTCGCAATACCTGTTACCGTATTAGTAGCGCCTGGACCAGAGGTGACAAGTACCGTACCGGCCTTGCCCGTAGCCCGCGCATAACCATCCGCCATGTGCGTTGCAGCTTGTTCATGCCTAACCAGAATATGCTTTACGTCAGACTGACGATGCAAAGCATCGTAAATATGAAGTGCGGCTCCACCTGGATAACCATAGATATACTCAACTCCCTCATCTTTGAGGAAGCGGGCGATCATTTCACCACCGGATAATAACTCCACCTTGTTACCCTCTATAGTATGTATCTGTCTTTTAATTTTAGTCTGGCTATTGTAACCGCATAAGACAAACAGATTAAAGTTGATAAAACGATGTTTGCTAAACTAACTGAGGTAACTTTTAAAAATAAGAGGCACTTATATAAAAGTAACAAACACTCAAACGCAAGAAATCGCAGTTTTTACACTGTCCGCGTTTTTTCGCGAGGAGAAGCATAAGATGACAGTATTGCGCCACATTATACTTGTGCTTATCAGAATAAATCTGATTGAGATGGGCTAGTGGCCCAAAAAAAGGAGTCATCGACAGGGTGTTGTCGAATTATATAGCGTTTCATTCTGTCTTTACGCCTTAGATTTGTCAACACAATGCGTATAAAAACTTGCTCTAGCCCACGCTTCATGGTGTCATAGCAGCATAAATTGATTAGGAGTTCTACCATGGCTAATGAGCTTAACCAACAACGAGTTATTGATGAATTTTTGCGCTGTTTTCGTAAGATGCTTATGGATCCAGAACTCGCTGGAGAATTAGTCCGTATCGCCAAAGAAAATATCAACCAGCCAAATGCGTATCAACGCATTGCGGAAGAAGTATCAAACCAAACCACCATTAAAATTCAGGAAGAGCATACTGAAGCCGATCGCAAATTCATCAAACTGTTGATGGATGTGGTAAAAGGCGACTCTCAGCTTTACTAGTTTTTGTTTTCTCACGCTAGGCTGACTCTCTAGCCTAGCGTCTTATGTTTCGGTACTCACTTGCTTCCTTCGCTTCTATCCAGCCCAGAAGAATTGAACCAACTTGCTGATGACATCAAATCATGGGCCATTGAGTTAGGTTTTGCTGACGCTCGTATCGTCGAGCCAGATTTGGCTCAGTACAAACAAGAGTTTAACGAGTGGCTTAATAATCAATACCATGCTGGAATGGATTATCTTGCCAACCATGGTGATATGCGTTTTTACCCAGAGCAACTGCATCCTGGGACCCGTCGTGTTATTTCGCTGAGAATGCATTACCTTCCCCAATCAGTCGAAACAGTCGAAAGACTAAAAACCAAACACAAAGCCTATATTGCGCGCTATGCATTAGGCCGCGACTACCACAAGTTAATTCGCAAACGCCTTACTCAATTAGCAAAGAAAATAGAACAACAAGTCGGTGACCACGGCTATCGCGCCTTTGTTGACAGCGCGCCTATTTTAGAAAGACAAATTGCCGAGCAAGCCGGCATGGGTTGGATTGGTAAGAACACCCTACTATTAACACCAAAGGCAGGCAGTTGGTTTTTGCTTGGCGAGATATTTACTAACTTGCCACTCCCTGTCGACAAACCAACAGCGACCAGACACTGCGGCAGCTGTACCGCATGCCTAACTCAGTGCCCAACCGATGCTTTCGTTGAGCCTTGGGTACTCGACGCTGGAAAATGCATTTCTTATCTCACCATTGAACACAAAGGCCCTATTCCAGAAAATCTGCGCAGTAAAATGGGCAATCGGATTTTTGGCTGTGATGACTGCCAGCTGGTTTGTCCCTGGACCAAATTCGCCAAATACACGCAAGAAGACGATTTTCAGCCAAGACACAATCTCGATTCAGCGGATTTAGTCGAATTATTTGAGTGGGACGAAGAGACTTTTTTAAAAAATACCGAAGGTTCTCCTATCCGTCGCACAGGTTTTGAAAACTGGCGCCGAAACATTGCCGTTGCTCTTGGCAACGCCCCCACGAGCCTAGACATTATTAAAACATTAGAAACAGCGCTCTCTCACTCCTCGGAGTTAGTGAAAGAGCACATTAACTGGGCCTTACAACAACATAAGCCTTAATCTCTATTTAGAGTAGCGCAATAAACCTTCCTGAGCGGTGGATGCCACCAGCTCACCTTTCTGATTAAATATTTGACCACGCGCAAATCCTCTACCAGAACTCGCGGAAGGCGAATCCGCCACATATAGCAACCATTCATCTAACCGAAAAGGGCGATGAAACCAAATAGCGTGATCCAAACTCGCTGCCGTTAGGTATGGACTGCCAATGGAAATACCATGGGGCATCAATGCTGTTTCAATAAAACCATAGTCCGTGGTATACGCCAACATAGACTGATGAACTAACGCATCATCAGGCAAAGCCGATACACTGCGAATCCACATATGACGCTTTGCAATTCCAGGACGCGGTCGAAAAGGGTTTTGATTTTCCACAATTCGATACTCAATGGGACGATCTGCCGTAAACAAATCCCTTACTTTCGATGGAATCTCATCAGCATGTTCCCGATACAGCGATAGTTCAGATTTAAAAGACTCAGGTCCTGGAACGTTTGGCATCGCATCTTGATGAACTAATCCCTCTTCCTCAATATGAAAAGAGACGGTCATCGCTAAAATACTTTTCCCAAATTGCGAAGCAATCACCCTACGAACACTAAAACTGCGTCCATCTCGCACACTTTCCACTTCGTACTCAATAGGATGAGAAGAGTCTCCAGGACGCAAAAAATAGCAATGAAGAGAATGTGGAAAACGCCCTTCAACCGTTTGTGTCGCTGCACTCAAGCCTTGGCCAATAACCTGACCACCGAAAAGCTTCGGGAAACCTATATCCTGACTACGTCCGATAAATTGAGTCGCCGAGATACGTTCTAGTTTTAATAAACCAATAAGATGATTAACAACTTGATTCATAACGCCCTCCTACCTAGTATAATTCTTTTTATTATGCTGTTTTTTTTGCAACAGTCTGAATAGAAAATCTGCACAAAATACAGTAATACCAAGAATCTGATCAAAATCTTTTGTCTCACTTTGCTAAAGTGGCATTTTTTTGCTTTGATGGACACCTAGATTGTGAGGTATTTATTCTTGTCCCCGTCCGCTCTAATCGATCCATTTGGTCGAAAAATAGATTATTTACGCATTTCGGTCACCGACCGATGCGACTTTCGTTGTACCTATTGTATGGACGAAGACGTCACTTTCATGCCTAAAGACCATATATTATCTTTAGAAGAGATCATTTATGTGGCAAAGACCTTTATATCTATGGGCACCAAGCGCATTAGAATAACGGGGGGAGAGCCGTTGGTGCGAAAAAATATCCTTTGGGCCATAGAGCAAATCGCCAACACAAACGGCTTAGAAGAACTGACTATTACCACCAATGGTTCACAGCTTTACAAAATGGCGCAGAGTCTACTCGACGTGGGTGTCTCACGTATTAACATCAGTCTAGACACCCTAAAAGCAGAACGATTTTACAAACTGACTCGTCGAGACAAGTTCCAACAAGTTATCGATGGGATAGAAGCGGCTAGTAAACTGCCATTTAAACGCTTAAAAATTAACAGTGTCATGCTGAAAAACCAAAATGACGATGAACTTTTTGACCTAGCTCACTTTGCTTTAGAGCGCAAAATGGACATCAGTTTCATTGAAGAAATGCCACTTGGTATTATTACTGACCACAACCGAGCTGCCACTTACTTATCAAGTGACGAAGTGATAGAAACACTAGGAAGACATTATGAGCTCACACCCAGTGCAAGCACCACAAGTGGCCCAACACGTTATTATCAGGTTGCGGGGTATGACCACAAAATTGGCGTTATTTCGCCACATAGCCATAATTTTTGCGATACCTGCAATCGTGTCAGGTTAACCGCCGAAGGTCGTCTGCTTCTCTGTTTAGGCAATGAACACTCAAAAGATTTAAAAAGTGTCATTCGAGAGACTTCTGCGGACACCACCTCGTTAGAAAGCGCGATTATTGAAGCGCTCGCACTGAAACCTCAAAAACATCACTTTAATCTCGATGAAGCCCCGCAGATTTTGCGCTTCATGAGCGCAACCGGAGGCTAACTAAGGAATTCTCATGGCAAAAACACCAACACCGTTCCGCCCACTCAATATCAGTGTACTTACCGTTTCTGATACTCGCTCGATTGCCGAGGATACTTCCGGCGATGCACTCATTGAACTATTGACCACTGCAGGCCATAAACTCAATGAAAGAAAGCTCGTTAAAGACGATGTTTACCAAATGCGCGCCGTTGTCTCAAACTGGATTGCAGATAAAGGAACACATGTAGTTCTCATCACAGGTGGTACAGGATTTTATTCTCGTGACAGCACGCCAGAAGCCATGACACCGCTATTTGATAAAACCATCGAGGGCTTTGGTGAATTGTTCCGACAGATTTCGTATACGGAAATTGGCACATCAACCATTCAGTCTCGGGCGATTGCAGGATTAGCCAACCAAACGCTTATTTTTTGCTTACCCGGCTCAACCGGTGCTTGTAAAACAGCTTGGAATGGCATTTTAGCAGAACAGCTCAATGCCTCGCACAGACCCTGCAATTTTGTCAGCATGTTAATCGGTCCCATCACGAATCAGCACGAGGCTTAACGGATATGTCCACGTTACTCGCCTTTGAAGAGGCTCTAGAAGAAATTAGGCGCAGTGCTAGTGTTCGTGTAGGACAAGAAACCATCCCCTTAGTAAAAGCCGTAGGACGTATCATAGCAGCTGATATTGTCGCGCCGATATTTGTCCCTCCTCATGACAACAGTGCCATGGATGGCTATGCGCTTGCCAGTGCCGATTGGCGTATTGACAGACCATTTAGTATCAGCCAACGCATAGCGGCTGGGCAAACACCTCAACCACTTATGAAGGGAACCTGCGCGCGTATTTTCACTGGGGCAAATATCCCGCTTGGCGCAGACACCGTGGTCATGCAGGAAAATGCCCAACTAAATGGCAATACCGTCATGTTCACTGAACGTCCTATTTTAGGGGATAATATCCGTCCTAAAGGCCAAGATATGAAAGCGGGGCAAACAGTCGTGCACCTTGGCGAAAAGATTTCACCGATGCATATTGGTCTTTTATCCAGCCTTGGTATTACGAATATCATCGTCTACAAACAACTCAGCGTGGGCATACTGACAACAGGCGATGAACTTATCCCAGCGGGAGAATCACTACAGACGGGACAAATCTTTAACTCCAATGGTCCTATGCTTAGCGCACTGGTGACTCAAGCAGGCCATCAAGTGACTGCTTGCCTCCATGCGCCAGACACACCGGAAGATACCGAATCCGCATTGCACACCCTCATGGCATCTTGCGATGTGATTTTATCCACGGGAGGCGTGTCTGTTGGCGAAGAAGATCATGTAAAAGGTGTCTTAGAAAAACTGGGGACCGTACATCTATGGAAAATTGCCATAAAACCGGGCAAACCTCTTGTTCATGCCACACTTAACGACATCCCCTTCCTTGGTTTACCGGGTAATCCAAGCTCTACCCTAGTCACCTATCATTGGTTCGCACGTCTCTTACTGTCTCTGTGCGCCGGTCAAATGACTGAATCACCGCAGTCCTACCTCGTAGACGCAGGCTTCAACCGCCATAAAACCATTCAACGCGATGAATTTTTACGTGTTTCTATTGGACAAGATGGTCTAGCCTATGCCCACCCACAGCAAAGCTCCGGTGCGTTATTAGCGGCCTGCGAAAGCCAAGGATATCTACACGTTAAGGCCAATACACAAGTAGAATACGGCCATTCCTATTCTTTTTATCCTTTCTCTGGTTTCTGACTTTCCTGTTTTCATAGAACTCGCCTAAACTAAGAGCAGTGCTTTATAAAATAAAGCGCTGCTTACTCTCCTTATAAGGCGAACTAAAATGCGTAACACTGAGTGGGAAAAATCTCTTTATGAACATCAACACGCAATGATCAAACGGCTTGATGCTTTCAGGAAAGCCGCAAAAACCGTTGCTTACTCAAAAGATGACATCATGATAATAGAGCATTCTTTTCAACTGCTTGTTGCTTCGATGTTAGACCTTGCTCAATACGTTTTAAAAAACCATTACAAAGCCGAGATTTCGTCACGCAAAGAAGTGCTTCACGCTCTCATAAAAAATAAAGACGTCACTTATGAACAAGCAGAGCAAATTCGATCCCTGATAGCCCTAAGGGATAAAATTTTAAACGATTACCTAGAAGAGCATTTTGCAGATTTACAAGAAGCTATGACGCTTCGACGTTACAGCTTAGTCGAAGTATTAACAAAAGAATGGGTTGCACGCTTGTCAAACCAAGAAGTATAAGCGTCTACACTAACGGGCTAACTTTTAGTCGAGGCATCAAGAAATGCCTTTCTTAACAAGCCCCTAAACCAAACATGAGCGGCATCGTGTTGGAAACGCTCATGCCAAATCATTGAATAATCAAATTCGCGCGTTGGGAAGGGTAATTCATACAACGCCATTTCAGATACGGTTCCAACCATATCCTCGGCAAAAAGTCTTGGCACTGTTAATAATAAATCACTGTCCATGACAACTCTTGCCGCGGGTACAAAATTAGGTAAATGCACAGCAACGTGCCGCTTATGCCCCATTTTGTCCAACTCACGATCGACTGCAAAATACTCTCGACGACCCAATACCACTTGCACATGGCTTGCCTGTAAATAGCTTTCCAACGTGAGTGCATCCTGAATGCTAGGATGACCTTTGCGAGCCAAACACACCATGCGATCACTCTTTAAACGCATCGCCCGAATGCCAGCTGGGGGCTCTTTGGACAAAACAGCGACAGCGACATCAATGTTCGTTTGATCAAGTTCAGCCACCATGTCTTCGTTCCATGACTTAACATCCAGAATGGCGCTCGGCGCTTTTTGGCGGAATTGGTCTAAAATCTTCGGCAAGACTGTCAAGGTGCCAAAATCCGTTGTGGATAAGATAAAACGACGTAAACTGGTTTCAGGAGTAAACTGACTGGGTTGAATAATACTTTCCAGGCCTTTTAAGGTATCGGCCAAAAGCGGCGCCAACGTTTGTGTTTTCGCTGTCGCGGACAACCCATGTGACGTACGGATAAACAAAGGATCGTTGAAAACGTCACGCAACCGCGACAAAGACCGACTCACAGCGGGTTGAGAAACATTCAGCCGCGTCGCTGCTTTCGTGACATTGAGCTCTTCGATTAAAACCAAAAAAACATACAATAGATTTAAATCGATATCAGACAATCTTATCTCTGACAAAACAACACCCCAGCCAAGCTTGTTATCATTATAATTGAGAATCATAACAAGCTTTTATACAGGACAATAGCGGTCTTTTAAGCGATTGAAAGATTATTCACTCGTCGCCAACGCTTGAATTTGCATGGAGGTCATCCCTAATAGATAGAGAATCCCATCTAGTCCAAGATTATTCATCGGACAAGGGGACTGCTGTCGCACTAACGGTTTAGCATGTAAGGCAACGCCTAAAGCAGCATGATTTAACATTAATAAATCGTTCGCACCGTCACCGCAAGCAATCGTCTGCTTCGGATCGATTTTTTGCGCTTCGGCAATATTCGTTAGTAAAAGCTTTTTACGCTCCCCATCAACGATCGGACCTAAATGTTTTCCTGTTAACTCATTTTGCTGAATTTCCAACACATTAGCATGCACTTCTGACATGCCATATTCCGCCTGAACTCTATCAGCAAAATAGGTAAACCCCCCCGACAAAATCGCGGTATGCCAACCATAATGATGCAACACCGTCATTAGTGTGGAAATCCCATCCATGTGCTCAATTCTTTTATACACGCCATCCATGACATCACTACTCAGCCCTTTTAATAGGGCTAAACGCTGTACAAAGCTCTCAACAAAATCAATTTCGCCACGCATAGCGCTTGCGGTGATGGCCGAAATTTGTTGCCCAATGCCAGCCTCTATCGCTAATTCATCCATTACCTCTGCTTTAATCAGCGTAGAATCCATATCAAAGACCGCTAAACCACCAGCCTTTATGTCCAACATAGTCGCTTGATAAATATGATCAATACCAGTTTCATTCGATAAAACCAAAAGCGCGGCACGAAGATCAGCGCTGTTTATTGTTGCAGAGGCTAGGCGTATCTGTACTACAGACACAATGTCACCTTCTTGCGTTAACAAGTGACTCGAACCCCGCAAGCCTTTCTCGCCTAACCAAACAGTAAATTGATCGAGATATTCAGGGGTCAAAGACCCAATAAGGGTAATACTGGCAGACATAAAGGCTCCTCATTCGATAAGGCCGTTACTATAGCAAATCGTTTTCTTTTCGCTAAGCACCTGTTCTAATTTAAAGAATTTAGAAAATGGCCGTTATGATGTATAGAGACACTGAAATGTGCAATAAAAACGGCACTCAAAGCCATACATGAGTTATTTCGCTCGAATCTTAACAAAGTATTGTTCACAACAATAGTTGAGCAATAGTCTCGTGTATACTTGAGCCATTGTTGACGAGTTACCCCCAAAGGAAGTGAATGGACACCCAACCAAAAACGAAAGCAATATCTGCTTTTATTCGAAAAAGGCTCAGTGCCTACACCATCACTGTTGCCACTTTTATTTCACTTATCATCCTTACCGTCTGTATTTTTTGGTACACGATGACACATGCGCTCGGCAATTATTTATCTCAGCAAACCGAAGTATTAGGCAGTAGTTTGGCGACCCAAGCGGCTTTTAATGCCACTCAATCCATCTTGAACAACGACCTATTGAGTTTGAACGTATTGCTCAATCGCCTCGTTGTTGATGACAATATTTTAAGCGCTCGAGTTTACAATAAAAAAGACGAACTACTGGCAGAAGCCAATAGCGGTAATCCTAGCAACATTCCAACGGAACAAGACTTACGTCCAAACGAGCAACGTCGTGTTTACAGTTCAAGCATTAAGTTTAGAGACGAAATAGTCGGGCACGTTTTAATCACGTTAGACAAAACACCAGCCCAAGCGACTTTACAACACCTCAATAATCTACTGATTGGTGTGGCCATTTTCACCAGTACTATCGCTTTACTGATTATCGCATTGATCACAAAATGGCTTTTCTCCCCGATCAATGAAGCCACTTTCGCATTACTATCTCATAGCAAAGGTCGTGAACCTAAAGCGTTAAGCTCGCCCATCTACAAAGAAGCAAGACAACTGCATGACGCTGTCACAACCATACAGACACTTACCCCTCCTAAAGAGGTGGTTGAAGACACGCCTAAAGAAGAAGATATCACTAAAGCGGCGAAGAAAGTGCAGATTGAAATCAACTTCGACGCCATTTTTGAAGAATCTAGACAGCGCAGCTGCATTCTCTACTTTGACATATTAAATTTAGAAACTTGGCACAAAGATATGACACCACTGCAAGTCGCCAATTTACTGACGCCAGTGTATCGCGCCATGTTTCAAGCCAGTGAAATATACCTAGGACAAGTCCATCAGTACAAAAACGATTCGGCCGTGATTCTTTTTAGCGCCCTTCACTGCGAAGATAACCTCTACATCAACGCTGTCTGCACCGCTCAGCTCTTTTTAGGTTTAATCAATAAGCTGTTAGAGAACGAACTGTATGCTGACACCCCCCCGCTTACTTTCCACTTGGGACTGCACCAAGGCAATACACACATCACCAACATGGTGAAAGAAAACCATTTTGAACCAGAAAAAATAGACGTACTATTGGAGAACGTTCACCAACTTAGTCGATCTGAAAGTGTCAACAAACTTCTGATTAGTGAGGATATTTTTACTTTACCTCATATACAAAACCGAGTTTTCACTGGGCTACCGGAAATATTAGAAAACGATGGCAAAGAGATTTTAGCCTACGAAGTGAAAGGTATGTCGGACAAATATAAACGCCAAATTCATCAACATATTATCGAAATTACCGACCCTGAATCCTAAGAGCAATACTGCTAAACCTTAATAAAAAAGACCCGATTGGGTCTTTTTTGTAAACTGATTATTGAGGTTTTTCTATGTCACCTTGACAAAGGACATTGATCGACCATCAAGAATCGTAGACAAGTTATTTAGTCTTCAAAGCGAATCACATCGTCAAGTGATAACCCTTCTTTGTCCATGATTAGACGCAATTTGCGCAGCGCTTCCACTTGAATTTGGCGCACTCTTTCACGTGTTAAACCAATTTCGGCACCGACATGCTCCAATGTGCTTGCCTCATGACCACGCAGACCAAAACGACGTGTTATCACTTCGCATTGTTTTTCGCTCAACTCATCTAGCCAAAGCTCTATACTGTGAAGGACATCACCATCTTGTCGATCCGCTTCTGGGCCTTGATGGATGGTATCCGCCAAAATCTCCACCAAGCTTTTATCGTTATCATCTCCGCCAAATGTCGCATCAATAGAGCTGATCTTTTCGTTTAGACCGAGCATTTTTTGAACATCTTCAACAGGACAATCTAGCATTTCAGCTATTTCTTCCGCACTTGGCTCATGGTCTAACTTTTGCGTCAACTCACGAGCCGCACGTAAATACACATTGAGCTCTTTTACAACATGAATGGGTAAGCGGATGGTTCGAGTTTGATTCATAATGGCACGCTCTATGGTTTGGCGTATCCACCATGTCGCGTAAGTAGAAAAGCGAAAGCCTCGCTCTGGGTCAAATTTTTCTACGGCTCTAATCAACCCTAAATTTCCCTCTTCAATTAAGTCGAGAAGAGAAAGCCCTCGATTCAAATAGCGACGAGAGATCTTCACCACCAATCGCAAATTACTTTCTATCATGCGCTTACGTGCTTTAGCATCACCTTTGAGCGCAAGACGAGCAAAATACACTTCTTCTTCTGCTGTCAGTAATGGCGAAAAGCCAATCTCACTTAAATAGAGTTGAGTTACATCAAGATGACGACTCGAATCGGCCTCAGCATAACGAGCGCTAACTGCCGACTCAAACTCTTCGTCAATTAGCTCATCGTCCTCTTCGACAAAGTCTTCCAGTGTATCAAGATCAAAATCACCAGTATCCGAAATCTTAGCTGCTTCTTTATCCATATTGGCTAACTTCATGCCCCCTCCTTAAACGCTCATCTCGCTTAATTTATTTTAGGTAAAACATCTAGCGGATCAATTGGCCTACCATCACGTCGAACTTCAAAATGTAATAAGGGCCTATCATTTCCTTTGCCACCAATCACAGCGAGGGAATCACCAACCCGAACACTTTGTTGTTCTTTTACTAAAATCCTTTCGTTATAAGCATAAGCACTAAGGTATACATCATTATGCTTAACAATAACAAGGTTACCATAACCGATAAGACCACTACCCGCATAAACCACTGTACCATCAGCTGCAGCTTTTACTAATGCTCCCAGCTCCGCTCTGATATCTATACCTTTACTACTAACGCCAGCATTTGAAAAGCCCCTAGTGACTTTCCCATCCACAGGCCATGACCAATTACCCAATATTTTCTCGTCTTTTTTGTCTTTAGCAGTACTTTTAGGTGTTTTTTCCGACACAATAACCGCACCACTAGTCGGGGCAGCTTTCCCTGTTTGCGCGATAGGCACTGTCTGTTTGACAATAACTTCAGTGTTGGGCTCCACATTATCCACAATAACAGATGATGGCTTTGCAAGACTCCCCAGCTGAATTTTTTGCTGTGGATAAATAGTGTAAGGAGGGTTGATACGATTAAATTTTGCCAGCTCTCGATAGTCCAAACCATACCGAAAAGCGATAGAAAACAAGGTGTCACCACTTTGTACCGAGTACAAACCAGATGTTGGTATAGAAGATACACCAACGCTATTAGCGGCAGAAGTTGAGCTGTTTTGTGTTGGATAATGCAACACTTCATAGGAGCATCCCGTCAATAAAAGACATAGCAATACCAGCCTGCTTAACAAGCAAGCAGACAAGAAAACACCATGACTTTTTAAGACAGAACAATGAATAATGCTTTACCCCAATATTCGCTTAAATTGAATTATTACTATTTGTCTGATTTTGGTAACAATATGTAAGAAATAAGAATGACACTCAAGAACCCAATCAAAACAAACACTAAAGGCAGCAACAAATCACTTGGCCAATAAAAACTAGGCAAATCCCATGGCAAAATAAGGCGCTCTTCTAAGGGCAACTTTTTATCTCCGAGGGTCATCCAAATATCTGTCACCTTCCACGGCCAAACCTTCACTAACGCGCCAAGCATAACACCCGTAAGAAACGACAAAGTCATCGATCTGGCATGATTAAGTAAATAATGTAGAACTTTAGAAAAGCTTAACAACCCAATCAAAGCACCAGCGGCAAAAATAAAAATCACCAAAAAGTCTAAGTTTTTTACTGCTGATAAAATAAAACCATACATCCCCATCATAAGTAGCAAAAAGCTACCCGAAATACCGGGCAAGATCATCGCGCAGATCGCAATCATACCGGAGAAAAATACCATTAATAACGATGTATTGAGTTGAGTAGGAACAAGCAAAGACAAACTGGCTCCAACAGCAACACCCAGAATCAAGCCAATAAAATGTCGCCATGAAAAGCCTATAATCTGATGAATCAAAAAATACGCAGAAGCCAAGATTAGGCCGAAAAAGAAACTCCATAGGTAACTAGGATATTCAGCAAGCAAATGCGTTATTAAGCCTGCTAGTAGAAAAATACTAGTGACAATACCTGAGCCTAGCGTCAATAAGAAAGCACCATCAAAATGACGCCATAGCGCTTTTACATCGCATTTTAATAACAGCGTAACGCTGTGTTTATTGACACCGCTTAATGCGCTAATCAAACGATCATAGACCCCTAAAATAAAGGCAATAGTCCCGCCAGAAACACCGGGAACAACATCTGCCGCTCCCATCAATAGACCACTCAAATACACTTTCAGCCATTTAGGCATGTTCTAATCCTTCTAATAATGGGACAAAAAAAGCCGGTTCCGTTCCCAGACACTTCCAACGCTCACCCTCTTTACGCCAACAACCTATTTGCGGAGTAGGATGATCAATGGGCATAATTAAAATACCTTGTTGTTTAAGGCAACTGGTTAAAGCCAAAGGAATCTTGCTCGCCATCGCAGTAATAATAACAGCATCCATTTCCACTTTATGAGGCCAGCCAGTTTGCCCATCAGCAAACAAATACTCCACATTTTTCACCCCCATGGACAACAAACGTTGTTTTGCCCGCATATAAAGCCACTGTTGACGCTCAACAGTATGAACTTTATTAAAAAAATGCGCCAAAATTCGAGTTTGATAACCTGATCCTGTGCCGATTTCCAACACTCGCCCAAGACGTGCATACGTCAAAAGCCACTGCGTCATTCTGGCCACCGTTAGCGGCTGACTAATGGTTTGATTACGTCCTATCGGAAGCGCTGTCGCAGAATAAGCGAGGTGAGAAAAGGCTGGCTCGACGAACTCATGACGCGGAAGGCTCCCCATCAGCGCCAATAATTCTTCGTGATTAATGCCCTGATCCCTAAGATAGTGAATCATCTTCGTTGCTTTGGGTTCAGAGTGTGAGATCAACCAATTAAGATCATGCAAGCTCATAGTGTGACAGTGTCGGTCCATCCTGTAAGAAGAGATTGAGCCCCATAACACGTCATATCGGTATGAATCGGCGTGATTGAAACGTAGCCATTCTTAATCGCACAAAAATCCGTTCCTTCAGACTCATCATGAGGGCCTGATAACGCGCCAATCCAAAAACTGGGTAATCCCCTAGGATGTTGGGCTGAAACGGGAGCTTGAGCCTTATGACGATACCCAAGGCGTGTTACCTGTATACCTTTCAGCTCATCATAAGGCATGTCTGGTACGTTCACATTCAATAAAATACCAACTGGCAAAGTCAGCGTATGAGCATCTTTTAATAGCTTCATAACCACTTTTGCGGCCGTATCAAAATGTTGACTTCCTACCAAAGAAACAGCCAAAGCAGGACGCCCTAAATGACGAGCCTCCATCGCAGCGGCAACCGTTCCGGAATAAATAACATCATCACCCAAATTTGCGCCATGATTAATACCCGATACGACCAAATCAACGTCACCCTCAATGACACCAGACAAGGCAAGGTTAACGCAATCTGTGGGGGTGCCATCCACTCTATATTGATGAACGGCAACGTTAACGGGCTGCACAGGGCGAGTTAACGTCAACGAATTACTCGCTCCACTACGGTTACGATCAGGAGCAACCACAAGAATCGCGTATTCTTGCTGTAAATATCGAGCCAGTGTTTGTATACCAACGGCATCTAGGCCATCATCATTGGCGATCAAAATTCTCATGGTATTTCTCAGCTGACTTGTCCGTAAAATCTATCATCTCACGCAAAATACTCGTGGCAAAACAACCTTTGGTTAAAGAGAACTCAACGATCAATTGCGCCCCTTTTCCCTCCTCTCTTAGCAATTCCCACGCCATGTTCATGGGCACAAGACGCGCTAATCGACTGTCTCTAGAAAGGTCAAAGGCAATCAAAGCCTCTACCAACGCCGTGCTATCAGACAAGGAATGTTTCATCACGAGTTCACGTTGAGCGCCTGTCCCCGCCTCCCAACCTTCGCTGATCATAGGCAGAACAGGGCTGATATGACCTCGCAGCACACTTAAGTGCATGAGCGCGCCCACTTCTTTTACTCGAAATTGCTCATCTTTATGCTGAAACTGAGCGATGTCACCATCGCATAAACGCATCCACATACCATTTTCGACCTGATCACTTAACGCCTCATTGAAACACCAAGAACGAATAGCCGATAACCAAAAAGATTCCGTCTTTGATAACTTGCGGCGACTTTGCCGCCCTTTTAAGACAAAATCTTTGCCGTTGTGCAAATTATTACCGTTTATACCGAAACGTTGAGGACCGTAATAATTAGGCACGCCAGCCTGCTTTATCAAATTTAGACGGCCTTCTAGCTCATCCAAATCCCCATGAATTTCACGCAGTCGAATCACAAAACGATTCGCTAAGTGTGTGCCTGTACGAAGCTTTTTCGAATGGCGCAGTTGCGCCACTACACGAACATTTTCAGGCTCTCTAAAGGCGGCCTGAATACTCGAAAAATCTGGTTCACGGTTCAAAACATGTAAACAAAACCATTGGCGTGTACAAGCATGACGGTCCTTCACACCACTGTAAGTCACTTTATCGGGAGCAATGCCTGCCATCTGAGCCAAACGTTTGGCAAGAAAATCGGTATTGATGCCTTCTTTCTCGATAAAGACAAAACAAAACTCTCCTTTACCATCAGGCTCAAAACCCAACTGCTCTTCGACATAGAAGTCTTGTACGTGGGTTTTCAAATCCCCAGTCACAGTCGGCTTAGACCAAGCATATCGCCATTCGGTATTCATACATTACCTTGAATAAAATAAAACTTAATTGAAAAGAGCTTGCTTGAAAATAAGGGCGACCGCTTCCACAGCAATACCTTCTTTTCGACCTGTAAAGCCAAGCTTTTCTGTCGTGGTAGCTTTTACATTGACCGCGCCAATGTCTATCGCCAAATCTTCTGCTATGTTGGCTCGCATTGCATCGATATAGGGACGCATTTTAGGAGCCTCAGCGATAATCGTAACGTCCACATTGGCGACACAAAAACCAAGCAGCTGTATCTCTTGATAAGCACGTTTTAACAACATACGACTGTCTGCACCAGCAAAAGCGGCATCCGTATCTGGAAAATGCTTTCCGATGTCTCCCAGAGCAGCCGCTCCTAACAAAGCATCCGTCAAAGCATGCAAGGCAACATCACCATCAGAGTGAGCAATCAACCCTTGGGAATAAGGGATAACAACGCCACCAATGACAATGTGATCTCCTTCGCCAAATTTATGAACATCAAAACCATGACCGATACGAAACGGCATCATGATGATTACTCCTGTGTTATGAATGGCATCAACAGTTTGAATGAGAAAGATAAGAAAAAAGCGCTTCAGCAATCAGCAAATCTTCAGGTAACGTGATTTTTATATTGCTGCTCTCACCGACGACAAGATCAGGATGCCAACCAATAAACTCCATCGCGGAACATTCGTCTGTCACGGATATTCCCTGTGCTTGCGCTTTCTCTAATGCCTCTAATAAAGCATGGGCTGGAAATTTCTGCGGTGTCTGTGCCAACCAGATCGCATTACGATCTAGAGTCGCATCAACCAAGGGTAAATCAGACATCTGCAGCTTGATCGTATCTTTGGCAGGCATGGCTAATAATGCCCCCTGTGCAGAATGGTGATTGATAATTCGGTTCAACGCCGTTTGGCTTAACAAAGGGCGTGCTGCATCATGAACCAAAACCTCTTGTTCCTCCCCATCGAATGTACCCAGTAAATAGCGCAACCCTTTTTGTACGGTATCACTGCGCTCTTTACCACCGACAAAGCTATGGACACAATCGTGGTCATGCCAAGCTGAATCGGGCCAATAAGGATCGTTTTCACTGACCCCGACAAGCACACCCGCAATACGTGGGTGAGTAATAAAAACCGCAATAGAACGATCTAATATGGTTTTTCCAGCAAGCGATAGATATTGTTTTGGACAGTTCGCTTGCATTCGTTGGCCCACACCAGCAGCAGGAATAAGAACCCACAGAGGCTTTGTCATTTTTTATTCACCATACGATAAAACACTTCACCATCTTTTATATATTGAAGCTCGCTACGCACATGCTCTTCTACTGCCTCTTCGCCAAGACGAAGATCATTCACTTGAGCTCTTAATGCTTGATTTCGGTGTTTCAAGCGCAAATTGATACGCTCTTGATAGGCAATCTGTTTTGCTAGTTCTTCCTGACGCTTAATGCCCTGTTCACCAAAATACAAATGATAGGATTGATAGCCCACGGCACAAACAAAGAAAAAAATTAACAAACGTGCCATACAACCCTCAACCTCTAAAAAATACATTCCCTATTATCGAAGGAATTGAAGCAAAAAAAAATAAAAAAAGGGAGAACCAAGTTCTCCCTTTATGAAGTCAGACGATATTACGCCTGACCTTTGATCTCAGAACGACCTTTGTAAGGTGCTTTGCCGCCCAATTGCTCTTCAATACGTAGCAATTGGTTATACTTAGCCACACGGTCAGAACGGCATAGAGAACCCGTTTTAATTTGACCCGCAGCAGTACCAACAGCAAGATCAGCAATGGTTGCATCTTCGGTTTCACCAGAACGATGAGAAATAACCGCCGTATAACCGGCCGCTTTTGCCATCTTGATGGCTTCTAACGTCTCGGTCAAAGAACCGATTTGGTTAAATTTAATCAAGATAGAGTTGGCAATACCTTCATCGATACCACGCTTCAAAATCTTAGTATTAGTAACAAAAAGATCATCACCCACTAGCTGGATTTTATCGCCAAGAATTTTAGTTTGGTAAGCAAAACCTTCCCAATCTGACTCATTTAAACCATCTTCGATAGAAACGATGGGGTACTGCTCACAAAGCTCAGCAAGGTAATCAGAGAAACCTTCTGATGTGAAAACTTTACCTTCGCCTTTTAGGTTGTACTTACCATCTTCATAAAATTCAGAGGCAGCACAGTCCATCGCCAAGGTAATGTCTTTGCCTAGCTCATAACCAGCCGCGGCAACGGCTTCTTTGATAACCGCCAATGCTTCAGCGTTAGACGCAAGGTTAGGAGCAAAGCCACCTTCATCACCCACCGCTGTATTTAGACCACGGTCACTCAATACTTTTTTCAGTGCATGGAAGATTTCCGCGCCGTAGCGCAATGCTTCACGAAAGTTTGGCGCGCCAACAGGCTGAATCATGAACTCTTGAATATCAACGTTGTTGTCTGCGTGCTCGCCGCCATTGATAATGTTCATCATAGGCACAGGCATTGAGTAAACGCCTGGTGTACCATTAATGTCTGCAATGTGCGCGTATAATGGGATCTTCTTAGAAATCGCTGCGGCTTTCGCCGCTGCCAAAGAAACCGCCAAAATAGCATTAGCCCCAAAGGTAGATTTGTTTTCTGTGCCATCAAGATCAATCATAATATGATCTAGTTCAGCTTGAGCAAGGGCATCTTTACCGATTAAGGCATCACGGATTGGGCCATTTACCGCAGCCACCGCTTTTAATACCCCTTTGCCTAAATAACGACTTTTATCGCCATCGCGTAATTCTAAAGCTTCACGAGAACCGGTAGAGGCACCAGACGGTGCACACGCTGAACCTACAGAACCGTCTGCCAAAATAACATCCGCTTCCACAGTAGGGTTACCACGAGAATCTAAAACTTCTCTGGCTTTAATATCAACGATTTGACTCATAACAAACCTCTTAAAATAAATGAAAAATCACAAACTGCCTGTTTGCGCTACTTATTTTTCTTTTCCTGCATATTTCAGCGCCGCATGTACAAAGGCACTAAACAGGCCGTGTCCATATCTAGGTGTAGAGGTGAATTCAGGGTGGAACTGACAAGCAACAAACCATGGATGATCGGCAATTTCTACCATCTCAACCAAAGAATTGTCTTCTGAACGACCAGAAATCGTTAAGCCTGCTTTTTCCAACGCTTCAACATAAAAGTTGTTCACTTCATAACGATGACGATGACGTTCTTTAATCACTGCTTTACCATACGCTTCAAAGGCCTTTGTGCCTTCCGTAAGATTACAGTTCTGCGCGCCAAGACGCATCGTACCACCTAGATCGGATTCCTCTGACCGGATTTCTTTGGAACCCTCTGCGTTTGTCCATTCTGTGATCAGACCAACGACTGGGTTCTCTGCTTTTAAATTAAACTCAGTGCTGTGAGCACCTGTTAAGTTTGCCACATTTCGAGCAAATTCGATAACCGCTACTTGCATACCCAAACAAATACCCAAGTATGGCACTTTGTTTTCACGGGCATATTGCGCTGTTAAAATCTTACCTTCCACACCGCGCTCACCAAAACCGCCAGGAACTAGGATCGCATCCATTCCTTTTAGAGCGTCAGTGCCTTTTTCTTCAATACTTTCAGAATCAATATAATGCAATTTCACCTTAGTGCGAGCGTGAATACCAGCGTGATCCATGGCTTCAATCAAAGATTTATATGCATCCAGCAATTCCATGTACTTACCGACCATGGCAATATTAATTTGTTTTTCTGGATTCAGTTTCGCCTGAGTGACCTTATTCCAAATCTCAAGATCTGGCATATTACAGTCTAAATTAAAGTATTCAACAATCAGACTGTCCAAACCTTGATCGTTTAGCATCTGTGGGATACGGTAAATCGTATCGGCGTCAGGAAGAGAAATAACAGCACGCTCTTCTACGCTTGTGAACAAGGCAATTTTCTTACGCTCTGGCGCTTCAATCGACACTTCTGAGCGACAAATAAGAATATCAGGCTGAATACCAATAGAACGCAGCTCTTTTACAGAGTGCTGTGTCGGTTTGGTCTTGGTTTCACCCGCAGTACGAATGTAAGGCACTAATGTTAAGTGCATGAATAAAGCGCGACGAGATCCCAGCTCTACTTTAAGCTGACGAACCGCTTCTAAGAAAGGTTGTGATTCGATATCGCCTACCGTACCGCCAATTTCAACCAAAGCAACGTCAGCGCCTTCAGCACCAGAAAGAACGCGACGTTTGATTTCATCGGTAATATGAGGAATAACCTGAACGGTTCCACCAAGGTATTCACCACGACGTTCTTTTTTAAGAACATGTTGATAAACACGACCACTGGTGAAGTTATTGCGTTTACCCATTTTAGTGGAGATAAAACGTTCATAATGGCCAAGGTCTAGGTCAGTTTCGGCACCGTCTTCAGTAACGAAAACTTCACCGTGCTGGAAAGGACTCATGGTGCCTGGATCCACGTTGATGTATGGATCTAGCTTTAGCATGGTGACTTTTAGACCACGAGATTCAAGGATAGCGGCCAAAGATGCTGCCGCCAAACCTTTACCAAGAGATGAAACTACACCGCCTGTAACGAAAATATATCGTGTCGCCATGAGTGTTTAACCCGCCTTAAAATATGAAAAAATGAGATTTGATGGCACAGATCAATGCACCTTCAGGACGGGTGAAAATAATAACATCGGAAGGCATTTCACTCAACGTAAAACACAGTTGTTTTACGTTGAGTGAAAAATCGGTTGCTCAGCAATAACAGGCAAGACGATATGAAAAGCAAAAATGCTAGACAGGCATTACAAGTCTAGCTCTAAAATGGGCGTTTTTGAACGAGAGCAACACGGCATCATGAACTTGCCTTCGGCATGCTCCTTATCGGTTAAAAATACATCCCTATGATCTGGAATACCGTCGATCACACCGGTTTGACAAGTCCCACACACACCCGATTCGCAAGACACAGCCAGAAAAACACCGTTGTTATCTAATACTTCAAAAATACTCTGATCGGCCTCGACATCAAAGACCTCACCCGTGCTATGAATCTTCACTTTGAACGCTGTATTATCACTGACGTTTTCAGCAAGCGCCGGCGCGGCGAAAAACTCTCTGTGCACACGATCTTCAGGCCAGCCTAACATTTTTGCCTGCAGCAAGACGTGATTGATAAAGTCAGCCGGACCACAAATATACAATTCAGAATGATTAGAGTGACGAGATAAGACATTAACCACATCCATCCGACCAGACCCAGCCAATTGACTAAAGTGAAAATGCATTTTATCGGCAAAAGAGGCGCTTTTTAATGCTGCTGAAAAGGCCGCCGTTTCAGGCGTCTTTGCACAATAATGAAATTCAAAAGACTGTCCCGTTTTTTGCAACTGTTGCGCCATTGGCAACAAAGGAGTAACACCAATACCACCCGCTACTAAGACACTATGACGATGAGTATCAACGAGAGGAAAATGATTTTTTGGCGCGCTAATAGATAAAACATCGCCTATCTGCAAACGATGCACTTCCTCTGACCCACCTCTCGATTGGGGGTCTTTCAATACGGCAATTTCATAATATTGAGCTTCAGACTGCATACGACACAAAGAATATTGTCGAACCAAACCACTAGGCAAATGAATGTCAATATGAGCTCCAGGTTCAAAACTCGGCAAGTCAGAACCATCCTCAGAACCTAAAACCAACCGCACCACACCTAGCGCCTCAGACACTCGATTTCTTACTACTACCTGAATCATCAAAGACTCCTAATTTGTTATTCTGATTTGACAAGAGAGCAACTATCGCACTCTCTTGCCAGCATCTTTGTTAGAAAGAGGCCGTTTGAAGCGGGGCATTTGACGATGTAGACGCTTTAGGTTGCTGTTTAGCCGCCTGCTCTTTCGCAATAATTCGATCAATCACTCTTCTTGATTGAACACCGCCAGCATCAATATCCAGTTTTAACAAATCATAGTCTGGAAAGGCCAATAGGTTTTCCTGTTGACGTTCAAGCACTTCTAAATCTTCAGCAAAAATTTTGCCCTGTCCTTCACGTATGGTATCGGTTAGTGCTTGATCTTCAGGCTTGAAGTTACGTGCCATCCCCCAGAAATACCAAATCGAGGTTTCCGTTTCTGGAGTGATAAAATCCACTACGGTACTACTGGCTTTTTTGTCTGCGGGTGCATCAAAACCACCATTACCTGCATGAGCCACCCCCACATCAATCATCACATGAGAAGGAGGACTGAAACGACAAATCTGCCAACGATCCACCGGTACATCATCCGCCAAACCATTACCTCGTAGGGCGGCTTTCCAAAATGGCGGCGCCATAATATTTTCCATAAAACGGCTCGTGATGACCTTATCGCCTTCAACTTTAGTTGAAACAGGAGATTCATCAATTTCTTTCTGACCAATACTGCTGGCATGGACATAAGTCTCATGCGTCAAATCCATTAGATTATCGACCATCAAGCGGTAATCACAATGGATGTGATACAAACCTCCACCATAAGCCCATTCAGGACTTACTGCCCACTCAAGATGAGGAATTAAGTCTTTATCAGCTTGAGACTGATCACCAGGCCACACCCAGATAAAACCATAGCGCTCTTCAACTGCATAAGACTTCATACAAGGAAAGCCTTTCACGCGTTGCAAAGGCATTTCTTTGGTTTTGCCATCGGCTCCCATTTTTAAGCCATGGTAACCACACACTAAAAGACCATCCTCTACATAACCTAGAGACAAAGCCGCACCACGATGCGGACAAAAGTCTAATACCGCAGCAATTTCATTTTCGTGAGAACGGTAAAAAGCAATGCTTTCACCACAGATTTTACGACCAAGAGGCTTGCTGCCCGCAACCTCCTCAGACATAGCAGCGACATACCACGCATTTTTGGGAAAAGTTTGGTTACTCATTAGAACACTCCTGCTTTTATTTTAATTATTGGATCCAATATAGACAAAATAAATCAAAAAACAATATAGTTATGCATTTATTGGATCCATTTAGTACATAATGAATAATAGCTACTGAGCTAAACAATTGATAAATAAAAGCTTCTTTAAAAGCAACGCTTGCACACCATGACAGGCAAAACGCACTACTGGATCCAATACATTATTTTTTCATCTATATTTACGTTATTATGATTTTTTACAAAATCTTCAAAGGCTGGACAATGAGCACTTCCCAATGAGCAAACCAGGACAACAGGTAATCAGTCGCTTAAGACAAATGATCTTGTCTGGTGAACTGGAATCAGGACAGCGTCTTGCGGAAATCCCCACCGCAGAGCAACTCGGCGTATCACGGACACCGGTTCGCATTGCTTTTCGCAACTTAGAGCAAGAAGGTCTACTGACAAAACTATCAGGACGTGGCTACATGGTACGCCAGGTAACGCAGGCTGAGATTAGCGGCTCTATTGAAGTTCGAGGTGTATTGGAAGGATTAGCGGCTAGACAAGCGGCAGAAAATACCTTATCTAGGTCTCAAACTGCCGAACTATTACACCTACTAAAACAAGGCGACGAATTATTTGCCAAAGGCCACATTACAGAGCAAGACCTCGCGATATACCACGACATGAATCAGCGCTTTCATCAGGTCATCATAGAAGCCAGTTTAAATCCCGCCATTGCAGAAGCCTTAAGTAGAAACGAACATCTTCCTTTTGCCTCTGTTAGCGCTCTGGCCTTTGATAGAAACAACCTAGCCCAAGAATATCGCCGCTTCAACTTTGCTCATATGCAGCATCATGCCGTATTTGACGCCATCAGTCACGGACAAGGCAGCCGAGCTGAAGCTATCATGCGGGAGCATGCTAACGCGACCCACGGCTATGCAAAAATATTCTCTCAAATGGAAGAAAACGGCGAAAAAATGCACGTGCTCAACAATGTAAACGCAGCAATGTAAACTCAATGACTCACGATAATTCCGTATTTCCAAGTGGCACTTCTAAAGCGTTACTGACACCAATAGGTTGACCTACCATCTCGTCATAAGCGCTCTGATGGCACAACACCATGGCCCCAACACTCTTGCCTTTAAACAAAGCTTGTAGATCTAACTTGTTATGACTGGTTAAAAAACGCCCTTCATTGGTTTTTATGTACTCTTCTTTTTCTCCGATAACAATTGACAGCTGGTACAAATTTGACTCTAAAGAATGCAGCTTCACCTTATCAATATGAGAGATTTTTTTAAGCTCTTTTAATTGCATAACAATACACCTTCGTGGTTTTTCATTAAGTACGGATCCAACCATCGCTTAGTTCACATAAAATGGCGAACCTGCCGAATAAGTTCATGCTAGAGTATTGCGATAGAAAACAATAACAGGAAAAATTATGATTCCAGCAGTACATGATAGTTATACAGACTCAGCGGACGTTAAAAACGCCTTAGCGAAAATCCAAGCCTATATAAATCAACCAAACCGAACTTTAATCGGTTTAACAGGAGGCCCAGGCTCAGGCAAAAGCACCCTCGCAGATTATTTACTGAGTCATTTCAGCAAACAGCAAAACATTGAGGTCATTTGCCTTTCAATGGATGGTTTTCATCTATCAAAGGCCCAACTTAGCGCCCTACCCAATGCAGATGAAGCATTTGCAAGACGAGGGGCTCCATGGACATTCGACAGTGCTGCCTTTATAGAACGCGTTAAGCGCATTAAACACGGCTATCAGCAAGAAGACATTTTATGGCCAAGCTTTGATCATGCGCTCGGAGATCCGACGGAAGATGACTTAACTATTCGAAAAGAAACAAAGGTCATATTAATTGAAGGGCTCTATTTGCTGCATCAACATGACGGCTGGCAAGCGTCCCAAGCCTTATTCAATGAGCATTGGTTTTTAGATGTTCCCGTTGATGTCGCAATTGAACGCTTGGCAAAACGCCATATGAAGGCATGGAATTTCAATCATCAACAAGCGATGGAGAGAATTCATCAAAGCGATGGACTAAACGCAGAATTGGTCGCAACATACAAAGATCAGGCTGATTGGTTGTTAAGAGTCTAGAGCTTATCTAGACTCTCGCATATCGTGTTGTTTTGTTACGTTCTTTGAGCGGCAATAGCGTCGGCGCTTCTTTCAAACGTCAGGTTGATACGCAAGAACATCCCTTGTATGGCTTCAACCTGATTCGTGTCCCCCACAAGGCGAATCAACTCATCGTATAAAGAGTTGCACGCTTTCTCAAAACCATCATCATAGCGACCTTTACTTGCCAATAAAAAAGCATTCGCCAAAGACACCTGCCAATGCTGCAATGATGGCAAAGAGTTTCCCGCTAAGCCTTCACAAATCGAGCGCAAGCGAATAGAAACATGGCCAAGATTCAGCGCAGTTAAAGCCAAGTCGGTTATGGCACGCGACTTAGAACCTTGGTCATAATTGGTTAAGCGCAACAATCTATCTGCCATACGCCGGTTATACCAAGCCGTTGGGCTAGCATGCTGATTGATTTCTAATAAGTCGTGATACGTCGTTTTAAAAATACGATGAACCAACAACTGAACACTTGGTCCGGTAATGAGATGGAATACCCAAAATAAAATACACACTCCGGCAAAAATCGCCATGGCAGAACTTAGTGTGTAGTCGATGGAGAAAGTCCGACTCATATCTCTGCTGGGACTGACAAGAATGGAGAAAGGGATACAAAAACCCAACCCATAAGGCAAAGTTTGCCTATCCGCTAAAAGCAATAGACCAATAAAAAACGGCCCAGCCAAAACCAGCAATAAAATCTCCAATTGCCCAGAACTTTGCGATAATAAGTTGAGCGCGAAAAAAATCGCCACAAACGACGCCACAACAACACCAACAAGCAGCCTTTTCAGAACCACTTTCAAAATCATGAGGGGCAATCTTGCTAACATGATGGAAAAAATAACGGGCAAAATCATAATCATCAAGGCCGCAGTGGAGCCCGTTCCAACCCAAATAGCAGCACCAATTAAAAACACTATCGTGGTTCGAATGCCAATAATCAATCCCGCTAAAGGGTCTTGATAAGTCAACATGCTTGGCGCATTCAATAAAGTGCTGTCACGCTCTTCTAACGCTCGAAAAGCCCGCAACAATATCGTTAACTCGGAGGTAATTTCCGCCCCCACATTTAGCATATGAGATTCAAAAGGCACGTCTGCATCATGATTCGAGCGATAATCATTAAGATCACTTCGTAGTGCTTTAACTTGCTCTAAGCAATAGTCAAAATCATCGGATTCTGCAATACGCCCAAACGCGTCTCTCAATCGATCAAGAAGTTGGGTTAAAACAGGCGTCATCAGCTCGGTATGACGACGCTGTAAACGACCAAAGATTTGCACTAATGCCAACAAAGACAACACTTTTTGAGCCAATTGATTTGCTGCTCGTGAACGGCCAGGGCCTTTTGGCCCTTCGTAACTGACCGCACTGGAGTCTTCACTGACCATCCCCAAAGTCGCCATGATGCTATCTATTTGCTTATGGCGATTTTCATGAGTGCCAGACTTGTCCAATTCCGTCACTAAATATTGCAATGTCTGATTAATCACCGATCGGGCTTGCCGCTGCAGACTGTCTTTGACTTTGACAGGCCAAAACATATGGCTAACGACACCCGCACAAATGGAGCCTATAACAATTTCACTGACTCGAGCTTGCGCAACAGCAAAAATCGCCTGACTATCCGCCGTTGATGGACTCACCATTACCATCAGTACAATGATTTCAGCGGTCACAGCCGCCATAGCAAAAGCATAAACAAAATTCGCCTGACGAACCATCGCAGATAAAGCAGCGTTTAATCCCAACCATAACGCCAGCATACCCAGCGCCAAATAGGGATAAGGCATAAATTGCGTCAACAACAAAATACCAAACAAGCCACCAATAATCGTGCCGATAATTTGGCAAATGGCCTTCTCAATAACCAGACCACTTTCAGGCCGCATTTGCAAAAACACAGCGGAAACTAAGGCCCAATAGGGACGATCAAGGTTTAAAGAAAGCGCTATTGTCAACGCCATTGCCATCGCAATAACGCCTTTCAGCGCAAAAATAACCGCCTGCCTTTCTGGCAACAACAGATTGCGAAGCACGACTTCCAAGACGATCCTCCTTACTTCTCAGTAAGATGAATAGTAGCTGTCATACCTGCACTCAACTGAATACCGTCAGGCAGAGAATCTAATTTTATATCAACTGGGATTCGCTGGGATAAACGCACCCAATTAAAAGTCTGTTGAATTTGTGGGAGAAGCTGCCCATTGCTCTGCGTATTGGTATTCGCAATCGCTTTGCCAATGCTGACCACATGACCAATTAAAGGCTCACCACTTAATAAGGTGATCTTGGCTTGCTGCTCTAAATGCACCAAGGGAATTTTAGTTTCCTCAAAATACCCCGTTACATAAAAGGAATCGGATTGCACAATGGCAAAAACCGCGCCGCCTTGAGAAACATAATTCCCTTGGCGCAAGTTCAGATTAATGATCTGCCCTGACACAGGGGCATGTATTTGCGTTCGATCAAAATTAAGCTGTGCAGTCATTTCTTGCGCCAACGCTAAATCGTAGTTCGCTTTCGCAATATCGGTACTGATTCGTGCTGACTCTAAATCTTCATCACTGATGGCATTCTGATCGCGCAACGCAGTACGGCGCTCATATTTATGCTTAGCCAACTGCCAAGAATATAAGGCGTTTTCTGTGTTGGCTTTACTCTGGTTGAGAGCCGCTTGATAACGCTGCGGATCAACACTAAAGAGTACATCGCCTTTTTTAACCGTTTGATCATTAATGACATTCAGATGTGTCACCCATCCAGAGACATCTGGTGCGACTGTCACTATATCGGCGCGTACACGACCGTCCCTTGTCCAAGGTGAGTGCATGTACTCATTCCACACCCAACGCCCCGCAAAGACAGCGATGATCACGATAGACACAGTCAAAAGAATACGCAGATATTTTGCCATTGATTTACCTTCCATCTAATACATACACAGTAAATGCTAAGTAACAAATAAACAAAGACACTTCAAACCAAGCCACTCGCCAAATACGATCATGCCAATCCAAACGGTGAAGAATAAAACGTGTCAGTGCAGCCAATAAGAAAGCAATCGGGAAATAGATAACCAATGGGCTAAATTCTAACCCACCAAAAACAACCGTCTGAAGCATGAGAAATACCCTGTCATATTAAGAAGGCAGGCTGTGTAAATAAACTAACCAGTATCATCCTGAATTAAGAATAGAATTATATCGAAATAACGCAAAATAAATGTGCAGCTAACAGCCAAATAAAAATACATTCATAACAACAAGCTACCTCGAAAGGCTTACTTTGGAAAAGGGAGTTTTTTTCTGATCTCCCATTTGATGTGGATATCTAAATAGTGAGGATGACGCCAAAGATCGCCAATCGCCACCAAAATATCCCCCTGATAGAGGTAAGGTAAGTGATCTCGCCACCAGCTTGGAATACCTTGATCATTAAGCCATTTTTTAATTTTTCGGGTTTTACCATTGGGCATAATGAGACTTTCCCCTAACGGTCGAGCCTTTAAGACAAAATCATCGCCGCCACTGATACCAATACAATCAAATGGACGTATCAAGATTTCATCCGATACTAACCGTGCCAACTTAACTTCTTCGTCTATTGGTAAAAGATAAACGGCATTTTGGTGGCGCATTATTCTTCCATGTAAAAATGTAAATTCAGGCTGTTTATCTTTTGCACTGAAAAACATCATATCCACACTTTCCAACTGAGACTGTGTCAATGAAACCGCGTGCCCCAGTAAAAAATATCGCCACCAAAAAAGCCGTTCGTCAGTTGTTTTTTTAGAAAGATAAGATAAATTCAAACCGCCAAATTCATTACACCAAACAGCGAGCTGCTGCTGAGCAAACTGGTCAAGCATCGCATAATCCATGGCTATCCGCTGAGTACAGGAGGTAATGCTTTGCTCCAAGTTCGAAAAACGCTCTTGCAAAATAGGCACAACACTTTGACGAAGAAAATTACGTGTAAAACGCTCATCAATATTAGACTCATCATGAATCCAAACAAGACCATGCTGCTGAGCATAATCCTCAACATGCTTTTTCGATGCGGTTAAAAAAGGACGAATCAAACGAGACTTTTCATTACCAAGCCCTCTTTCTGGCGGGATACCAGCTAACCCTTTTCCGCCTGTACCCCGCAGCAAACGAAACAATACGGTTTCAACTTGGTCCCCCGCATGATGAGCCAGCAGAATGACATCTTGCTCCCCCATTACGGTTTGAAAAGCTTGGTAACGAGCCTTACGAGCCGAGTCTTCCAACGAAGCCTGAACCTCTAATTGCACACGCTCAGTAACACAAGGCACACCGAGCCCTTCACAGATAAGCTCACAATGTTTAAGCCAGTCGTCCGCGTTCACGCTTAAACCATGATGAACATGAATAGCCGCCATTTTTTGCTTCTGTTCACTCGACACTTGGCTAACCAAAGCATGCAATAATACGTGCGAATCAACCCCACCACTAAAGCCGACCCACACAGTCCCCTTTGCAGAGGAAAACACAGCATTGATCCACGCCTCGTTAAAGCGAAGAGGGGACAAAGAGGATAATGGCTTCAATGTAGAATGGGTCATCGCAAACTCTTTAGAAAAATACCCAAAACATAGGTATAAGAGACAAAAAAGCCCCCTAACTATAGGAGGCTTTTTGTAGAAGCAAAAGCGCTTTACAAACCGTAGGACATCAAACGGTTATAACGACGAGCCAATAGCTCTTCCGTCGTTAACGCTTCCATACGATCCAATGCCGCTAAGACATTTTTCTTTAAACTTTTAGCCATTTCTTCATGGGAAATGTGCGCACCACCAAGCGGCTCTTGAATGATAGTATCCACAAAACCTAATTCTTGAAGGCGCTGAGCCGTAATCCCCATGGCTTTTGCTGCATCAGATGCACGATCTGCACTCTTCCAAAGAATAGATGCACAGCCCTCAGGAGAAATTACAGAGTAAGTACCGTATTGCAGCATCATTAGTTCATCGCAAACACCGATAGCCAAAGCACCACCAGAACCACCTTCACCAATTACGGTAGAAATAATCGGTGTTTTTAAACGAGACATAACCGCCAAGTTGAAGGCAATTGCTTCACTTTGACCACGCTCTTCCGCACCGATACCAGGATATGCCCCAGGTGTATCGATAAGAGTCACGATTGGCATATTAAAACGCTCTGCTGTTTGCATAAGACGCAATGCCTTACGGTAACCTTCTGGACGAGGCATACCAAAATTACGCAACACTTTTTCTTTTACTTCACGACCCTTCTGATGACCAATCACCATTACAGGGCGGCCATCTAAACGAGCAACACCACCAACGATCGCGCGATCATCCGCATAATGACGGTCACCATGCATTTCTTCAAAATCAGTAAAAGCATGTTTTATATAATCAAGAGTATATGGGCGCTTTGGGTGACGCGCTAATTGAGAAACTTCCCATGCCCCTAAATTGCTAAATAGGCTCTTGGTTAACGCTATTTTTTTATCTTCAAGACGACTGATTTCATCGCTTATGTTGAGTTCATTGTCATTGCCGACTAAACGCAACTCTTCAATTTTTTGTTCGAGCTCAGCAATCGGCTGCTCAAAAGGGAGATAATTTAAATTCATGTTTAATTACACTACTGTTTGGTTGCCATCAAATTCAACGACAAAAGACCATTAGCCTCTTGCCCCACAGCTCTGCTAGGCGCGTCTCAACGCCGCATTCCATTGCCAAAACTATTAAATGAGACTAAGTATACACTAACTGAACATTTTGTTTACCGTATTGTTTCTGAAGTTGATGAATTAATTCATCATCTGGGCGAACTTTCCAACCACTTCCTAAACGAATATCACCACACGCTTGGGGCGTATCAAAGCCAATCACCACATCACAACCATCACCACGATAGGACGCCATCGAGTTTGCCAGAGCTTGGATTTCTTTTGGCGTGACAGTTTCAGACGTCCAAGTAATCCGCAACGCTTCGACATAACGAATACGCGCCTGAGCGATATCCAGAATATTGCGTGCAACCACTTTCTGACCACCACGAAACTCATCAACCGTAATTTCCCCTTCAACAACAACCACTTCATCTTTCACAATAACGTTTTTGAAAGAGTCATAGTTATCAGGAAATACTGTCACCTCAATGCGAGCGGAACGATCATCCAATGTCACAAAGGCGATGTTACCACCTTTTTTACTCTTGGTAATACGCAAGTCTACGATCAAACCCGCCATAATCTGTGTATCACCACGCTTAGGTTGTAAATCCACAATTTTTGAACGAACAAAGCGACGAATCTCTTTCTCATATTCATCAATCGGGTGACCTGTCACATACAAGCCAAGCGTATCTTTTTCACCATCAAGGCGCTGACGCGGCGTCCATTCATGCTGAATGCCTATTTCTTTATAAGCGTCCTGCGCATTTTCTTCTACCGCAACACCAAATAAGTCCATCATACCAGCGTCTTGGTTTTTTGCATCCTGCACGGCTCTTTTCAGCGCTTCATCTATACAAGCAAACAAGGTAGCGCGATTCGGACCTATGGTATCGAAGGCACCAGAACGCACTAACGCTTCCATAACACGCTTGTTTACTTTTTTACCGACACGTTGGCAAAAATCAAAAATATGCTCAAATGGCCCCTCTTTACGAGCCTCAACGATCGCTTCAATTGGTCCTTCACCCACGCCTTTAATCGCACCAAGGCCATAAACGATGGCGCCTTTCGGGTTAACGGTAAATTTATAAACAGACTCATTCACGTTAGGCAGTTCTAGCGCGAGCGCCATAGATCGACATTCTTCAATGAAGATAACGATCTTATCGGTGTTTTGCATATCCGCAGACAAAACCGCGGCCATGAAAGGCGCTGGATAATGATTTTTCAACCAAGCGGTTTGGTAAGAAACAAGGGCATACGCTGCCGAGTGGGACTTGTTAAAGCCATAACCGGCAAACTTTTCCATCAAGTCAAAGATGTTACCCGACAGATCTTTATCAATATTGTTTTTAAGCGCGCCTTCCATAAAGATCAAACGCTGCTCGGCCATAACCTCAGGTTTCTTTTTACCCATGGCACGACGTAACAAATCGGCACCACCAAGTGAAAATTTAGCCAACACCTGAGCAATCTGCATTACTTGCTCTTGATACAAGATAATGCCGTAGGTTGGCTCCAACACAGGTATCAAGTCTTGATGCTGATAATCAGGATGTGGGAAAGCCAACTCGGCTCGACCGTGCTTACGGTTGATGAAATCGTCCACCATACCGGAACCCAAAGGCCCCGGACGATACAATGCTACCAAGGCGATAATGTCCTCAAAGCGCGATGGCAAAAGCTTCTTAATTAACTCTTTCATACCGCGGGATTCCAGCTGGAACACCGCGGTAGTTTCAGCTCGTTTCAGCAGTTCATAAGTAGACCTGTCTTCCAGATCGATCAAAGAAATATCGAGCGGTGGCTTACCTTCTAACGCGTTAATAGTATCAATGTTTTTAACGGCCCAATCGACAACAGTTAAGGTTTTAAGACCCAAAAAGTCGAACTTTACGAGACCCGCTTCTTCAACGTCGTTTTTATCATATTGAGTAACCAGACCCGAACCATCTTCTTCACAATAAAGTGGCGCAAAATCAATGAGTTTAGTGGGAGCAATAACCACACCACCAGCATGCTTACCAAAGTTACGCACCACACCTTCCAAAGAAATGGCCATTTCCATCACTTCTGCAGCGTCTTCATCACCCGCTAAAAACTCTGGTAACGCAGGCTCTTCTTCCAAGGCTTTTTTAAGCGTCATACCAATTTCAAACGGAATCAGCTTCGATAATTTATCGCCCAAACTGTAGGGTTTACCTTGCACCCTAGCGACGTCTCGTACCACCGCTTTTGCCGCCATCGCACCAAAAGTAATGATCTGAGAGACCGCATCTCGACCGTAAGTACGAGACACATAATCAATCACGCGATCACGATTATCCATGCAAAAATCGATATCAAAATCCGGCATAGAGACCCGTTCTGGGTTCAAGAATCGTTCAAATAACAAGTCATATTCAAGTGGATCAAGGTCTGTAATTTTAAGTGCATAAGCGACCAACGAGCCAGCACCAGAACCACGACCAGGACCAACCGGTATGCCGTTGTCTTTCGCCCACTGAATGAAATCCATTACGATTAAAAAATAACCAGGAAACCCCATTTGATTAATGATGGTTAACTCAAAATCCAAACGATCCCAATATTCCTGACGACGTTTTTCAATTCGCTCACCGTATTTTTTGGTCAGGAAATTAAAGCGCTCCACCAAACCGTCATAAGAAAGTTTGCTAAAAAACTCTGCCATTGTCATGCCTTCAGGCACTGGATAGTCTGGCAAAAAATACTCGCCTAACAGCACATCAACACTGCAGCGCTTAGCAATTTCTACCGTATTTTCTAATGCTTCAGGAATGTCTTGAAACAACTCCGCCATTTCTTCTGGCGTTTTGAAATATTGCTCTTCGGAATAACGACGCTTGCGGCGTGGGTCATCCAAGGTCACACCATCATGAATACACACACGAGCTTCATGTGCTTCGAAGTTTTCACGTTTTAAAAAGCGCACATCATTAGTGGCCACAACAGGGCAATCAAGCTCACTTGCCAAAGGCACTACCGCATGTATATAACTTTCTTCTCCTGGACGGCTGGTACGTTGTAGTTCAATATAAAATCGATCAGGAAATACAGACATCCAATGGGCCATTCTACTTTTAGCCTGCTCATAACGACCTTTCTGTAGTAAATATCCAATGTCGCCAAACCCCGCACCAGACAAGGCAATTACATCTTCACTATGGGACTCGATCCATTCACGCTGAATAATCGGGCGCCCTTCAACTTGCCCTAGCTGATAACCTTTTGAAATAATGGCAATAATGTTTTTATAACCTTTATTAGAGGTTGCTAATAGAGTAAAGCGGTATCGCGCTTCCACTTCATCATCTTCAGCGACCATTACATCGGCACCACAAATCGGTTTGATGCCTTTTTCCATCGCCCCTTTATAAAAACGCACAAAACCACAAAGGTTATTCTCATCCGTAATGGCAACAGCAGGCATAGACATGAACTCGGTTGTACCAAGTAAACCTTTGATTTTTACCAAGCCATCGACTAGAGAAAATTCCGTATGGACTCGCAGATGTATAAATGATGTGGACAAAATATTATCCCTCTAAAATCTTCTTAACTGGGCCAAAACTACGTCTATGAATCGGCGTGATACCATGCTTTCGAATTGCGTCTAAATGCAAGGCTGTCGGGTAACCCTTATGCTTTTCAAAACCATATTGTGGGTAAATGTCTGCGGCTTCAGTAATGTCTCTATCTCGAGTGACTTTTGCCAAAATAGACGCCGCTGAAATCGCTGCCTGTCGCGCATCGCCTTTCACAACCGCTTCCGCTGAACAAGGTAAATTTAGTGGTATACGATTGCCATCAACAAGAACGTGCTCTGGCACAACCGAAAGCAAAGCAACGGCTCGAGACATGGCTAACATGCTGGCATGAAGAATATTGATCGTATCGATTTCTTCTATCGTGGCACTGGCGATACCATACGCTAAAGCTTTCTCTTTTATCTCAACGAATAAAGCGTCACGTTTTTTTTCACTGAGCTTTTTTGAATCCGCTAACCCTTTAATAGGACGTGCTGGGTCTAAAATCACCGCCGCGGCAACTACCTCGCCTGCCAATGGCCCACGGCCTGCTTCATCCACACCAGCCAACAAATCACCAAAGTATACCTGACTAACAAAAGGCTCCATTATTTTGCCTCTTTGTTCAGCATAGAAATAATAGCCTGAGCGGCTTGCTCACCCGCATCCCTACGCAGCAATTTATGCAAATCTAGATACTTAGCCTGAATCGCTTTATCACCGGTAAAAGAGCGCCAAGTCTGCAATAAACGCGTTGCTAAATTAGCAGGCGTCGCAGCATCTTGTAACAACTCTGGCACCAACGTCTCGTTGGCCAGCAGATTAGGCAACGAGACATAGGGCACTTTCACCATTCTTTTCATAATAGCGTAGGTGAGTTTATTCACTCGATAAGAAACAACCATCGGCCGTTTAACCAGCATAGCTTCTAACGCAGCCGTTCCAGAAGCCAATAAAATAGCATCTGCAGCCATCATTACGGTTCTTGACTGACCATTTATTAAAATGGCTTCAGCGTTGGCTTCTTGCAATATGGCTTCTATCTGTAATCGTCGTTCAGCGTTCGCAGCCGGTATTAAAAAAGTAGCATTCGTCTCCTTTTGTTTAATGAGCTTCATCGCTTCTATAAACAACGGAGCCAAACGCGCGACTTCACCTTCCCTAGAACCCGGTAAAATAGCAAATACTGGTCCCTTATTAATCCCTTCCAATCCCAGGACTTGTCTCGCAGCACCTGCGTCACTTTCAAAGGGAATATCATCCGCTAGTGTATGACCAACACAAACAACAGGAATATTATGTTGATGATAAATAGGCAGTTCAAAGGGAAACAAAGCTAACATCAGATCAATGGATTTTTTAATATTAAAAATGCGCTTCTGGCGCCATGCCCATACTGAAGGGCTAACATAATGTACAGTTGGTATGCCTGCCTGTTTAAGCTTACGAGCTAAAGGCATATTAAAGTCGGGAGAATCTATCCCTATAAAAGCCGTTGGTGGGTTCTGCAAGCAAGCAGTGTACAAGCGCTTTCGAATACCAAGCAATTCTCGTAAACGCCCCAAAACCTCCACTAACCCCATCACAGAAAGACGATCCATTGGAACCAAGCTTTTAAAGCCTTGCGCTTCCATTAACGGCCCACCAATTCCTTCGAATATAGCATCTGGCTGCAACGCCTTTAGATGCGCTATTAAGTTAGCACCTAAAATATCACCCGATGCTTCACCAGCCACCAATACATAACGTGTTACAGACGTCACTTGCATTTATCTAACCTCTATAATAAAAAACCCCGAAACAGTCCGGGGTTTTCTTTTAAAAAATATGACGTCTATCGGACGATTCCACGTTTTGACTGCCGAATTGACAGGGTGAAATCAACGACCTCAGGGATGCTAAACACGCCTTCTTTTTCCAACTCCCGCAATGCCGCTTCTAGGGTCAAACCTTTGAGGTAGACTGTCTTGTATGCTGTGCGCAACGCCCGAATAACGTCTGCTGACATGCCTCTACGTCGCATCCCCTCAAAATTCATTCCATGAGCTTTTGCTGGACTACCAGAAACCATGATGTACCGAGGTACGTCTTTGGAAACCATAGACCCCATGCCACACATACTAAAAGAGTTAACCTGACAAAACTGGTGAATTCCCGTATAACCACCAAGAATCACATGATCGCCCACTCGAACATGACCTGCTAATGCCGCAAAATTAGCCATTATATTATGGTCTCCCACAATACAGTCATGCCCAACATGCGTACTTGCCATAAACAAGTTATGACTACCAATCACAGTAATACCTTTATCCTGAATGGTGCCACGATGAATCGTTGCATTTTCACGGATGACATTACTATCACCAATTACAAGTCGTGTCGGTTCACCCTTATACTTTTTGTCTTGGTTCGCCTCTCCAACAGAGGCAAACTGATAAATTTGATTATTAGATCCGATTGTTGTGTGGCCATTAATAACAACATGAGACTTAATAACACTACCAGCACCAATTTTTACATTCGGTCCGATCACACAAAAAGGACCAATCTCCACACTGGGATCAATCTCTGCTTTCGAATCGATTAAAGTAGTTGGATGTATCGCCACTATATTTTCCTGTCTGCACACAAAATAGTCGCAGAGCAAGCCAGCTGTCCATCAACGGTTGCTCTACATTCAAACTTCCAAATACCACGCTTTTCAGCAACGATCTTTGCCTCTAACTGCAAACGGTCCCCAGGCACAACAGGACGTTTAAAACGTGTGTTATCAGCACCAACAAAATAATAAATAGAGCCGTCTTCCGGCTTCTTATCCATTGTTTTAAAGCCCAATATACCAGCAGCCTGTGCCATGGCTTCAATAATAAGCACACCAGGCATCACTGGGTGATTAGGAAAATGGCCATTAAAAAAAGGCTCATTTATAGTTACATTTTTATAGGCAATAATGGAATCGTTCAGATTTATCTCAACAACACGATCTACTAGTAAAAATGGGTACCTATGAGGTAAATACTGACGAATTTCATTTACGTCCATCATTAAACATCAACCTTTATCTGAAAGCTTTTTAATTTGTTGTTCCAATTCCGAAATCTGCTTAGCCATACTATCAATTCTTCTAAATCTTGCGGCAGAACGTCGCCATTTAGCGGTTGGCTCCATACCCATACCTGAAGAGTATGAACCGGGCTCAGAAATAGACTTAGTTACCATAGTCATCGCGGTAATATGAACGTGATCTGCTATAGTGAGATGCCCAGCAAGGCCAGCTCCCCCAGAGATAGTACAAAAAGCACCTACCTTTGTACTGCCGGCGATACCAACACACCCAGCAACTGCCGTATTATCACCAATTATAACGTTATGAGCAATTTGAACTTGATTATCTATGATAACCCCATCACCAATTAACGTATTTTCAATGGCTCCGCGGTCAATCGTTGTATTCGCACCTATCTCAACACGATTACCGATAATCACAGAACCTAGTTGGTCAATTTTTTCCCAGCGCCCCTGATCAGGTGCAAAACCAAACCCATCAGCACCAATTACAGTACCACTGTGAATAATACAAGATTCTCCAATCATGACATCATGATAGAGAGTAACATTTGGATATAAACGCGTATTTTGGCCTATTACAGCGCCTCGCCCGATAACACAACCAGCACCAATAACGCAGCCATCGCCAATGATAGCACCATCATCAATGACAACGTTAGGACCTATTGTTACATCATTCCCTAAAGACGCATTCGATGACACCACAGCACTGTGGTGAACACCAGACCAACACTGTGTAGCAGGAACAAATAAATGTGACAACTGAGCGAACGCTAGGTAAGGGTTTGGCACAATAATGGCATTTTCCACTAATTGAGCCAGCTCTTCTGTTTTAACGAGTACAGCTCCTGCGGAGGTAGTCGCTAAATGATTCTGGTATTTAGGGTTCGCTAGGAAGCTCAATTCCTGCTCAGTGGCTTTCTCGAGCGTTCCTAACTTTTCTATAACAAGGCTTTCATCGCCTTTCACCATACCGTGAACATTGGCTGCCAACTGCCCTAGAGTATAACTCATAGATTAATTGTCCTTATTAATACGTTTTACGAGTTCGTCAGTTATGTCTGCATCTGCGTTAGCATATAAGCTTAGTTGCCTATTTAACACTAAGTCCAGTTTTCGCTCTTCAATCAAGGCTTTTAAAGCCGCTTCGCCTTTTGGTGTCAAAGACTCTATAAGTTGCTGCTCAAGCTCTTTTGCTTGGCGCTGCATATTAGCCGCCAACGCTCTCACCTGATTTTGACGCTCTCCTAATTGCTGACGACGTTTCTTGAACTCATCCTCAGACAAAGTCAATTCATCGCGTTTTAAATTTTGCGCTGACGCTTCAAGATCTTCTTGCTCTTTTTTCAAACGAGCGTCCATAGCCGCTACTTTTTGTTTAGGCTCCTTAGCTGCTTCTTGGCCAATGCTACTTTGCAAAAGGGCCGCCCTAAAGTCGACCACAGCAACTTCTGTTGCTTGCACACTGCCTATAAAACATAAAGCAAAAATGATCATTACTGTATTTTTCATTTTAAATCCTACTAAAAAAGCCATCTAAATTAAAAAGTAGTGCCTAGCTGAAACTGGAAGAAATCTGTCTTGTCGCCATCTTTTGAGTTCAAAGGTTTTGCAAAATTAAATGACAGTGGCGCAATTGGCGTGATCCAAGTCCAACTAAAACCAACACTGTAACGGATCTCAGCCAAATCTACACCTTCATTACACTCGGTATTACTGGCTAAACAAGTATCAGTAAATACGTTACCGCCGTCTAAAAACAAAGCTGTTCTGACCGATTTATGATCTTCTACCATAGGTAAAGGGAAAATCAACTCCGCGGTTCCCGTCATCAAGATATTACCACCCAATGCAGAACTGCTGTTTGTTGAATCCGCATCATAGGAGTTTTTCGGCCCTAACGAGGACGCCCCATAGCCACGAACTGAATAAGAGCCGCCAGCAAAGTAGTTTTCAAAGAAGGGTAAAGTATCTGTATCTCCATACCCAAAACCATAACCCAAACGACCTTTCAGACGGAATAACCACAAATTAGATTCAGTCATACTCCAGTAGCGTTGAGACGTTAAACCAAGCTTGGTGTACTCTTGATCACCCACCGGTAAAGAAACCTCTAAGGTCGCTCTGGTTGAATAACCATCTGTTGGCAACACTCCCCCCACTAAGTCGCTATCACTCCATGTTAAACTGGCAATAACATCATCATAACTATCACCATGAGTTTCAACATAGTCTTTTGTTTCGTTAGAAGGGTCATAACCTAACTTCACCGTACTTTCTTTTACCGTTACACCAAAAGCCAAGCGCTGAGTGTCCGAAATAGGATAACCATAAGTGACACCCGCACCAATAGAGTCAAGATCATAATCCTCAACATCATCATCGGCGTGATCACTGGTTTTATAAAATATCTCAAAACCACGACTCACACCGTCAACTGTAAAGTAGGGGTTATCATAACTAACCGAATAATCTTGCGTTTGATTCGTACGTGACGCATTGAAAGACAGCTTATTACCTGTCCCCAAGAAGTTACGCTTAGAAATACCAAAACCCAAAACCGTACCATCTTCTTGAGAGTAACCAATGCTCGCTTGAATACTTCCAGAAGCCTGCTCTTGAACCACCACATCTAGGTCTACTTGATCTGAGGTGCCAGCAACAGGTCGAGTTCTTAAGTCAACGTTGCCAAAAAAACCTAGTCGCTCAATACGGCGCTTAGAAGATTGAATTTTTGAATGAGTCGCCAAAGCGCCTTCAAACTGTGTCATTTCACGACGCAATACTTCGTCTTGTGTTTCGCTGTTACCACTAAAGGTAATACGACGCACATAAACCTTTGGACCTGGTGCAATTTGATAGCTCAGATTTACGGTATGATTATCTAGCTTCTCAGGGATAACATTGACGTTGGTGAATAAATAACCATCATCCCCTAATTCTGTCGAAATCCCCTCGATGATTTTTGTCACTTCACTACGGGAAAAAACATCACCGCTTTTCTGCGTAATTTGTTTCCAAATACGATCTTCTGCGATCGGCAGACTACCACTTAACGAGACATTATTAATGTTATAAGGCTTGCCTTCTTCGACATTAATTACGATATAGACATCACGCTTATCTGCAGACAAGCTCACCTGACTAGAAACCACATTAAAATCTAAATAGCCTTTGTCTAAATAAAAGCTTTTCAGGGTATTAATGTCACCCTCTATTTTCGCTTTAGCATACTCATCAGCAGAGCTAAAAGGATTCCAAGAACCAGTCTCTCTTGATTCAAAATCTTTAGTTAAGGTTTCTTCATCAAAATCTTCGTTGCCTACAATATTGATATGAACGATTTTTGCCGTATCGCCTTCATCAATGTTAATCACAATAGCGGTACGATTACGCGGCATATCCTCAACCGATATATCAACCTTAGCGCTATAACGGCCAAGCGCATAGTACTGTCGCTGAAGCTCTTGAACGATTTGATTCAATGTTTCTGGTTTGTATATCTCACCAATTTCCAAGCCGGATAATTTCAAGCCTCGCTCTAAATCTTCCGTTTTTATTAGCTCATTTCCTTCAATGGTCAAGTTTCCAATCGAAGGACGCTCCTCAACATCAAAAACCAATACATTGTTGTCTTCATAAACATCAATATCACTAAAGTAACCAGTATTAAAAAGAGAACTAATTGCTTGATAAACCTTATCCGAATCATAGGACTCGCTTTTATCGAAGCCGATTACATCAAATGCTCTCGCTGATGGCATTTGGACCAAGCCATCAATTCGTACATCCTCTACCGTTTTTGCAACACTCTGCACGCTTATTAAAGCCAAAAATACTACTGAAACGACTTTCACATATACCTCTCTACAAGCGGGCAATATCATTAAAAATGGCAACAGCCATTAGAGCAAATAAAAGAGAAGCACCAACCCGATAAGCCATTGCCTGAATTCTTTCAGAGACTGGCTTTCGACGTATAGCTTCAATGCCGAAAAATACCAAATGCCCACCATCTAACATGGGAATAGGCAACAAATTAAGCACCCCTAAACTGACACTTAGGTAAGCCATGAATTTCAAAAAAGACTGCACCCCAGAATCTGCAGAGGCGCTCGCCACCTTGGCGATCGTGATCGGCCCAGATAAATTATCAACCGAAATTAAACCTTGTAACATCTTACCGACTGAAGACACTGTCAAAGATACCATCTTATACGTTTGCTCAACACCATATAAGATTGCCTCAAATGGACCATAATGGCGCTCTCTGACAAGACTCTCGTCCCATTGCGGTGGAACAACAGCTAGCCCAGCATACCCTATCAGTTTACCATTTTGCTCAGTAGATTTGGGCAATAATAATAATTTAACAAAGTCTTGCCCTCGTTGAACCTCGACATCAAGCGCCATATTTGGACTGGCTTGCACTAGGGCGACGACTTGCTGCCAATTTGATATCGACTGATCATTTACACGAAGAATTCTGTCATTAATCTGAAAACCCGCACTCGCTGCAGCCCCTCCCTCTACCACCTGCGCAATGATAGGCAACACCTCAGGCTGCCATGGAGTGACACCAAATGCTTGAATTAAGTTATTAGGCTCCTCACCAACTAACCAGCGATTTAATTGAATAGCCTCTTCTCGCTGATAATCACTACCATCAACTTGATAACGAACGATAATGGTTCCTGTTTTTCCGATCAAGCCTGCTAGCACTAAATTTACATCTTCCCAAGAAACAACAGCTTGATCTGCAATAGAAACAAGCTCATCTCCCATCTGCATCTGAGTCTGCGCCACTGGCGTATTTGCCACCACAGTGCCAACTTTAGGCGCCAGCGCTTGAATACCGAGTAAAGCGACTAGCGCATAAATAACCATCGCCAAAATAAAATTGGCAATCGGCCCCGCTGCCACAATGGCAATACGCTGCCAGACGGATTTTGTATTAAACGCCTGGCTACGCAAGGATTCAGGAACATTGCCTTCCCGCTCATCCAACATGCGCACATACCCTCCAAGAGGTATCATTGCCAGCGTATATTCCGTTCCAGTTTTTCCTACATAACGATAAATCGGCTTTCCAAAACCCACCGAAAATCGCAACACCTTCACACCGCAACGACGGGCAACAAAGAAATGTCCGAACTCATGAAAAGTAATCAGAAGACCCAAGGCAACGACGATAGACAAAATATTTAATATCATAAAAATTGACCGCGAGTGATTACATCAAGAGCCAAACGACGAGAATATTGATCTGCTTCAAAAACATCCTCAAGGGCATTAACGGTTACAATATTGGCATCAGCAAGTACTAAAGCATTAACTCGAGCGATATCTAAAAAGCCAATTTGTCGCTTTAAAAAAGCCGCTACTGCCACCTCATTCGCAGCGTTCAATACCGCCATAGCCGTACCACCAGTAAACCAAGCATCAGCCGCTAATTTTAAATTTGGAAAGCGCACTAAGTCAGGCGTTTCAAAATTCAAGCGCGCAATATCAACAAGGCTTAATGGTGCCACACTCGTTTCAACCCTATCCGGCCAACTCATACCATAGGCAATAGGAATCTTCATATCAGGATTCCCCATCTGTGCGAGCACAGAGCCATCAACATAAGAAACCATAGAATGAATAATACTTTCAGGATGAACAACAACATCAACCTCATTAGGTGTGACATCGAACAACCAACATGCCTCAATGAGTTCCAGCCCTTTATTCATTAAGGTTGCCGAATCAATCGAGATTTTTTGCCCCATAGACCAATTCGGGTGTTTACAGGCTTGCTCTGGTGTCACCATGGCCATATTGTCTAAAGACCAAGTTCTGAAAGGCCCCCCAGAAGCGGTGAGTATGATTTTAGAAACATCTTTTTTGTGCGCGCCAGCAGTACTTTGGGGCAAACTTTGATAAATCGCATTATGTTCGCTATCAATCGGCAGCAACACAACATTATGCTTAGCAATTTCATCCATAAACAATTTGCCCGCAGTCACCAGAGACTCCTTGTTTGCCAACAATATGCGCTTGCCCGCACGTATACCAGCCAGCGTAGGTTTGAGTCCCGCAAACCCCATGATGGCAGCCATTACCTGATCAACTTCCGCGTCCGCAGCAATACTATCAAGAGCCTCAGCTCCCCACTCAAATGAGGTTGGCAAACCTTGACACTTTAAGGCCAACTGATCACGCGCGTGTTCAGATCCCATCACCGCACGCTGGGGCTTAAAACGGTGGCATATCTCTGCCATTCTATCCACATTCTCATTGGCAGACGCACTGACCAGAGTAAATTTATCTGGATGTAACGAAATGATATCTAGAGTGCTTTGGCCAATTGAACCTGTCGCCCCCAACAAACAAATACCTTGCATCAAAGCCATCCAGTCAAACTTAACAATAAAACATAAATAGGTGCAGCGGCTGTTAAACTATCAACACGATCCATAACCCCTCCATGTCCGGGAATTAAGTGGCTTGAATCTTTTAACTGCTCATGGCGTTTAAAAAGACTTTCTGTCAAATCCCCCAGTACAGACACCGAGGATGTTAACAGACCGATGAGCGATAACATTCCCCATTGAGCAAGAGAAAAACCACTCAACACAGAAAAAACAACCAAACCCATCTGAGTGAGCAGCAAACCACCAGCAACACCCTCCCACGACTTGCCAGGACTCACAAAGCGAGCCAGTTTTCTTTTACCAAAGGCTCGACCGACAAAATAAGCGCCTGTATCCGCCCCCCATATAAGCCCCATCAACAACAGAACCCACACAAAAAAATCATCAGACTGCCTTAACACAACCAACGCAGACCAAGTCGTCACCAGCACCAACACACCAAACAATAAACGACTCAACACATGTTGCCAGAACAGAAGCGCGGGATAACGCATAACCCAATACAATGCCACACCCCATAAAATCGGGCTCACATAAAGTGACATTTCGTGAAGACTTAAGTTCAGAGCGGAAAAACAAAGAATACCAATAAGAATCGCAAATAAAACGCGCCCCAACTGATTACGAACACCCGACAAGCGCGCCCATTCCCAACCCGCTAAAACAACAACACCCGCCATGGCAAAAATAAAATTAGCAGCGCTCAGAACAAAAACAGCACAAACAAACAACACAGCCATTACGATGGCACTTAAAATTCGAGGGAGTAACATGGTTATCGACCACCATAACGACGTTGACGATTTTGATAAATTTGAATCGCTTCATCAAAATGTTGCTGTTCAAAGTCCGGCCATAACACCGGAAGAAAGACAAACTCAGAGTACGCGGTTTGCCAAAGTAGAAAATTACTAATACGCTCTTCTCCAGAGGTACGAATCAACAGATCAGGTGGTGGCAAATCTGCCAACTGCATGTGTTCACCTAATACCGTCTCATCAACATCCTCTAAAGCGAGCTCGCCCAACGCAACTCGCTCGGCAATCGACTTTGCCGCTTGAGCAATATCCCAACGGCCACCATAGTTTGCAGCAATGACCAATGTCATCTGCTCATGACTAGCGGTTGCCTTTTCGACACTCTCAATTTGCTTCTGCAACCCTTGGCTAAAACCAGAAAGATCACCAATAACTCTAAGTCTTATTCTATGCTTATTTAATCGCTTCAACTCTTTCTTCAAAGAGCGCATAAAAAGTGCCATCAGACCATCTACTTCTAGTTTTGGTCGCTTCCAATTTTCACTGGAAAAAGCAAATAGAGTTAATACCTTAACGCCATCTTTAGCGGCAGCTTCAACCACACGCCTGACCGCTGAAGCACCCGCTGTATGACCAGCAATACTCGGAAGGTGTTTTTTCTTTGCCCAACGATTATTGCCATCCATAATAATAGCAACATGCGCAGGCCCGACAACTGAATCAACATCAGCGCCATCTAATTCAGACATAGCGTCACCCTAGTCGATAAAAAAAGCGAGCCGAAGCCCGCCTCCTTTATTATATTTCCATCAAGTCTTTTTCTTTTGCAGCAAGGCGCTCTTCAACCAGAGCCACATACTTATCGGTTATTTTTTGAACTTGATCTTGAGCACGACGCTCTTCATCTTCAGAAATTTCTTTCTCTTTCACTAAATCTTTCAGGCTGCCATTAGCGTCACGGCGAATATTGCGAATTGCAATACGACCATTTTCCGCTTCATTCTTCGCTTGTTTGAAGTAGTTTTTACGTGTCTCTTCCGTTAAAGCAGGCATAGGGATACGAATAAGACCACCGCTAGTGGAAGGATTAAGCCCCAAATCGGATTTGAAAATCGCCTTTTCAATCTCGGGTACAAGGTTACTTTCCCAAGGAGAAATACCCAATGTACGCGCATCTTCTACCGTGATGTTAGCAACTTGGTTAAGAGGCGTTTCTGTACCGTAGTAGTTCACTTTAACTGGATCTAATATACTTGGGTGCGCACGACCTGTACGGATTTTTTTAAACGCAGATTCAACAGAAGAAACCGCCTTATTCATTCGGTCTTCTGCATCTTTAAGAATTTCGTTGATCATAATTTCCTCACTTAATCAGTGTACCTTCATTGCCACCAACCATGATATTAACCAAGGCTCCCGGCTTATTCATATTAAACACACGTATCGGCATAGCGTGATCACGAGTCAAACAAATGGCGGTTAAGTCCATGACGCCCAACTGTTTTTCAAGCACTTCATCGTAGCCTAATGTATCATATTTCACCGCGGCAGGGTCTTTCATTGGATCCGCAGAATAGACGCCATCCACTTTTGTTGCCTTCAGTACGACATCAGCATCAATCTCAATACCGCGCAAACAAGCAGCAGAGTCCGTCGTAAAGAAAGGGTTACCTGTTCCAGCAGAGAAAATAAGCACATCGCCTTCTTTCATTAGACGCATGGCACGGCGTCTATCATAAGGCTCAACGATTCCTGTCATGGTAATTGCCGACATAACACGAGTGGCGATATTGGCACGCTCCAAGGCGTCTCGCATTGCTAATGCGTTCATTACCGTCGCTAACATCCCCATATGATCGCCCGTCACACGATCCATGCCCGCCTGACTCAACGCTTGGCCACGAAACAAGTTACCACCACCAATTACGATACCAACCTCAACACCAATACCGCGTAACTGACCTATTTCAAGCGCTATGCGATTCAATACCTTAGGATCAATACCGAAGGGCTCATCACCCATTAAGGCTTCGCCGCTTAGCTTAAGCAAAATTCGTTTGTATTTTGGACTCTTTTCTTTTGACATATCAACCTCCGGCAATGGTTTTCTTTCTTCACTCACTGAGGTCAATCCTATCACCGACACTCATCGAACCTATCTCTCATAAAAAGGGGCAGTCAAGCTGCCCCTTTTTTTTTGCAAGACACTACAACTTAGAATTAACCTCTAAGTTGTGCTGCTACTTCTGCGGCAAAGTCAACTTCAGCCACTTCAATACCTTCACCTACTTCTAGGCGAATAAAAGAAGTCACTGTTGCGCCAGCATCTTTCACTAACTGACCAACTTTAACGTCTGGATTTTTAACGAAAGGTTGCTCAGTCAAGCTATTTTCAGCCAAGAATTTCTTCATACGACCAACAATCATTTTATCAACGATCTCTGCTGGCTTACCAGCCATGTCTGGCTGCGCACGAATAATTTCTTCTTCTTTTGCAAGAACTTCAGCTGGCATATCTTCACCGCGAACGACGCGAGGAGAAACAGCGGCGATGTGCATAGAAACATCTTTAGCCAGTTCCTCAGAACCACCTTCCAATTGAGTCAACACAGCGATCTGACCGTTACCGTGAAGGTAACCACCAACCAAACCACCCTCAACAATCACAGCGCGACGTGGAGAGATGTTTTCGCCGATTTTCTGAACCAATGCTTCACGCGCTTGACCAATATCACCAGCAAGCAACACTTCCATATCGGTTTCTTTCGTTGTAAAAACAACGTCAGCGACTTTGTTTGCAAACGCGATAAAACCTTCATCGCGAGAAGCAAAGTCAGTTTCAGAGTTAACTTCAACCAAGATTCCGTAAGAAGCATCGTCTGCTACACGCATAACGATGGTACCTTCCGCTGCAATTCGGCCTGCTTTTTTAGCAGCCTTCATACCGCTTGATTTACGTAGCTCTTCAATCGCCACTTCAATGTCAGCGTCAGCAGCGACAAGTGCTTTTTTGCACTCCATCATGCCAAGGCCAGTACGTTCACGTAGCTCTTTTACCAATGCTGCAGATACTGCGGCCATGTTAAATCCTCTTTATAACAATTCAAATTTAAAAAAGGAGGTAAGAAACCCCCCTTTAGAAACCAGAACAAACTAAATAGTTTGCTTACGCTTCAGTCGCTTCGCTTACTTCAACGAATTCATCAGCAGTACCAGCTGTCGCATTACGACCTTCTAGAACCGCATCAGCAAAAGCACCAACGTACAACTGAACAGCACGAATAGCGTCATCGTTAGCAGGGATAATGTAATCAACACCATCTGGATTACTGTTTGTATCAACGATACCGATAACAGGAATACCTAATTTATTTGCTTCTTTAATAGCGATACGTTCATGATCAACGTCAACTACGAACAATACATCTGGAAGACCGCCCATATCTTTGATACCACCCATAGAAAGCTCTAATTTTTCAAGCTCACGAGTACGCATCAAAGCTTCTTTTTTAGTCAGCTTATCGAATGTACCATCAGACATTTGTGTTTCAAGCTCACGAAGACGCTTGATAGATGCACGAATGGTTTTGTAGTTAGTCAACATACCACCTAACCAACGGTGGTTAACGTATGGCATACCAGAGCGAGCAGCTTGCTCTTTAATCGTTTTAGATGCAGCACGCTTAGTACCAACAAACAAAACCTTGTTTTTGTTCTCAGCCATTTTTTTAACAAGCTCAAGAGCATTGTTAAGCGCTGGAACAGTGTGCTCAAGGTTAATGATATGAATCTTGTTACGAGCACCGAAAATGAAAGGCTTCATTTTTGGGTTCCAGTAACGAGTTTGGTGACCGAAGTGTGAACCAACCAATAATAGGTCGCGCATAGAAACTGTAGGCATTTTACTATCCTTTAAATTTGGGTTATATGTGCTTACCAGCTAAAAGCGTCAATCGAACAAGGTTTAAAGCAACCTAAGACACCCAAGACACTTTTATTTGACTGCGGCAAGATCGTTGATTTTAAAAAAATGCTTATTTTAGGTACAATCCTAACAAGCGGGCGTTTTATACCACATTTAACATCAAACCAAAAGACTTGAACGTGTTTTTACACTTCATTTGAAGCGCGTTTTTTTCGCTTAGAGAGGCGATTCTAATGCCCAAGTCATGTAGAATATCTCGCAACTTACTCTCAATATAGACATAAACTTATCTAAGACACCTACATTATGAGCAATGAAATACTACAGAAAGTTGAGGCACTAACCCAAAATGGCCGCATTGATGTGCCAAGCTGGACGCCTCGACCTGCCGCAACACGATTCACCGACATCAGCGACATTGAAGGCATGCGAACCGCAGGCAAATTAGCAGCAGATGTTCTAGTCATGCTTGAAGAGTTTATTGTACCTGGTGTGACGACAGAACAAATTGATATTATTGCCCACAACTACATCGTTGAAGTTCAAGGTGCCATTCCAGCCCCTTTAAACTACCATGGCTTCCCAAAATCATGCTGCACGTCGGTAAACGATGTCATTTGTCATGGCATTCCAAACGATAAGCCACTAAAAAAAGGGGATGTCGTCAACGTTGATATCACCATCATCAAAGATGGTTATTATGGCGATACCAGCAAAATGTTTTTTGCCGGTCCAGCTCTGCCTCACGCAGAACGTTTAGCACAAGTCACTCAAGAGTGCCTTTACCTTGCCATAGACATGGTTAAGCCTGGCACGCGCTTAGGTGACATAGGTGCCGCTATTTCCGCTCATGCGCACAAGCATCACTATTCTGTTGTGGAAGAATATTGCGGACATGGTGTTGGCACAACTTTTCACGGTGAACCACAGGTAGCCCATTATGGCAAACCTGGTACGGGTGTGATGCTAGAAGAAGGCATGACCCTTACTATCGAGCCGATGATTAACGCTGGAAAAAAACAGGTCAAACACACAGGCCCAGATAACTGGATTGCCAAAACCAAAGACGGCCGATTGTCTGCACAATACGAGCACACCTTACTCGTTACCGCAAATGGTGTCGAAGTGCTCACTCGTCGCCCAGAAGAAACGCGCTTCTCTTAATTGAAGCGCCGTATCTTTTTTGGTTTATCGTTATGTCGCACCCAAATAAATCCAATAGCACTAACCTAATCACTTATTCTTCGAGGCTTTTGTATGGACTTCCCTGCTTTTCCAGACGCTCCGCCACTTCTCACGCAAGAAGAAAAACAAGAGCTGGCCAAACCTGGCTGCTCGATATCACGCTACAGAGCCATTATTGAAGAAAAGACTCACCTTTATAACGATTTTTTTCACTCTCTGCATCCAATAGAAAAACTCGTGAAAGGGCTATCCTCCTTTTACGATGAAATCCTGTTAGCCGCATGGACAGCAAAAGGACTAGATATTGAAAACAACGTTAGTCTTGTTGCTGTAGGAGGCTATGGCCGGAGTGAACTGCACCCAAAATCTGATATAGATTTACTTATTTTACTCGGCAACGAAACACTTGCCCCAAAAGATAAAATAGAGGCCTTTATCACTTTTTTGTGGGATATCAATTTGGATGTTGGTCACAGTGTTCGTACCATTGACGAATGCACTGAAATGGCCGCAAAAGACATCACCATTATCACCAATTTAATTGAGTCACGTACACTAACTGGCCCAGTCGATTTATTGGCGACACTTAAGTTACACATTGATATCTCACAAATGTGGGATGGCCACTCATTTTATCAAGCCAAACTTGCAGAACAAAAGCAACGTCACGCTAAGTATCAAAACACAGCCTATAATCTAGAACCTAATTTAAAAGAATGCCCTGGTGGACTCAGAGACATGCAGGTCATTGACTGGGTAGCAAAGCGTCATTTACACACACATCGACTAAGCGCTTTGATTGAAAAGCATTTTTTATCGGAAGACGAATATATCCAATTAAAAGGAGCTGTTAGTCATTTATGGCGGATTCGCTGGGCCTTACATATGGTCGCAGGGCGTAAAGAAGACCGCTTACTTTTTGACCACCAGAGAACGTTAGCCAAGTTATTTGGGTTCGACGATGACGATTTAAAACGCAACGTTGAACGCTTTATGCAAGGCTATTACCAAAGCGTTGCCGCCATTCAACAGCTTAATGATTTGCTGCTACAACATTTTGAAGAGTCTTTTCTAACCAAAGACGCCATAAACAGCATTGAATTAATCAACGACCACTTCCAAACGGTTAACGGACAATTAGAAGCGCGCTCCACCACCTTGTTTCAAGATAACCCTTCGAGCATGCTGGAAATCTATGTTCTACTGGGCTCCCATGAGGAAATTAAGGGCATTCGCGCCAACACAATGAGACAACTGCGAGACAATCTCGACTTAGTGGACGATGAGTTTCGAAACAACAAAAAAAATACCGACCTGTTTCTCGACATTATTTCGAGTAGATACCGGCTTACCAGCATTTTAAGGTCCATGAAACATCTAGGATTGCTTGGACGTTATTTGCCTGAATTTGGCGCGATAATAGGTCAAATGCAGCACGACCTTTTTCATATTTATACGGTTGATGCTCACACACTGCAACTGGTTGAAAATTTGCGCCGCCTGTGGCTACCCGAATTCAAACAAAAATTTCCCATTTCTGCTCAGGCTATTCGCCACGTTGCAAAAGTCGAACTGCTCTACATTGCAGGCCTATACCATGACATTGCAAAAGGCCGAGGTGGTGACCATTCTGAACTAGGCTGCGTGGATGCCCAAGCTTTTTGCGAACGCCACGGACTATCAAAACGCGACACTGAGCTCGTCGTTTGGCTAGTCAGAAACCATCTCTTTATGTCTGTAACAGCACAACGCAAAGACATTTCAGACCCTGAGGTGATATGGGAATTTGCCAGCTACGTAAAAGACCAAGAACATCTCGATTATTTGTTCATCCTAACCGTTGCCGACATAAACGCGACAAATCCAACCATGTGGAACAGCTGGCGAGCCTCGTTAATGCGTCAACTTTATCTGGAAACAAAACGCGCTCTTCGTCGTGGGCTGGATTTCCCTATTGATGCAGACATGATAAGCGATGAACATAAACAACGCGCCTTAGAAATCATGATCGAGCGTAATGTTGATATCATGGAAGCCGAAGCCATTTGGGAAACCATTGAAGAAGAGTATTTCATTCGCTCAAATGGCGACGAAATTGCGTGGAACACGGAAGCCATACTGCGTCATCGCCCAAGCGATAAACCACTGATCGCCATTACACCACTTGGCGGTCGTAATTTTTCTGGCGCCAGTAAAATCTTTATTTACACCCTGATAAGCAAACATCTGTTTGCGGTCACTGCAGCCACTTTTGAACAGCTTGGCCTCACAATTCTAGACGCTAAAATAAGCCATACAACAGATAACTATAGCTTAGACAGCTTTGTGGTCATGGACAGCAATGACAGTGATACCAATTTGCACCTCGACAAAGAGCGCATTACGCTAATACGCAAAACCTTAATGGAACAACTTGAAACCCCCTCTCTTTATGAAAGCGTTGTGCAGCGTCACACACCACGAATCTTAAAGATATTTAACTCCCCAGCCACTGCTCATTTCGTCAGCCAACCGGAAGAAGTGTGGTCAGCACTTGAAATAACCGCCCCCGACAGACCTGGATTGCTGGCGCTCATCGGGCAGTTCTTTATGAACAACAATATCATGCTACATAAAGCCAAAATCGCTACGCTGGGCGAAAGGGTGGAAGATACCTTTTACATTACTGAAGAAAATGGCGATCTTATTACTGACGAAGAGAGCATGAATAAGATTTGCACCCTTTTAAAAGAGAAAATTGACCGTTTTTCTCAAGCGATGGACTAAAGACAATGAACCCTCTTATACATTCTTTGCACCCCTATCCTTTCCAAAAGCTTGCTGAGCTTATTGAAGGGATAACACCTAACCCGACAAAACCCGTGATCAAGCTCACCATAGGAGAGCCGCAACACGACGCCCCTGCCGTTGTTCTTGACACCCTTGCTAAAAGCCTAAGTGGCATCAGCAAGTACCCAAGTACAAAAGGCGAGCTTCCATTAAGAGAGTCAATCAGCAAATGGGCAAAACGACGCTTTACACTGGAAAACCTCAATCCTGATACGCAAATTTTACCCGTAACCGGAACACGAGAAGCGCTGTTTGCCATTACTCAAACCTTGGTGGGAGAAAAACAAAACGCGTTGGTTGTCAGTCCGAACCCTTTTTATCAAATCTACGAAGGTGCTGGCATTCTTGCGGGAGCTGAGATGCACCTTCTTCCCTGTAGCGCGGAAACTGATTACAAAGTTAACTATCACAAGGTAAGTGACGATGTTTGGCAGCGCTGTGAAGTCTTATTTGTGTGCTCTCCCAACAACCCCAGTGGCAGCATCACAACGCTAGAGGAATACGCCTTTCTCATTGAAAAAGCCAAAGCCTTCAACTTTACGATCGTGGCAGACGAATGCTACTCTGAAATCTACTTTGGCGATCAAGCTCCTTTGGGATTATTAGAAGCGTGCCAAATATTAGGCAACAAAGATTACCAGCACTGCCTGATATTCCAGTCACTGTCAAAACGCTCGAACATGCCTGGACTACGCTCAGGGTTTGTCGCTGGCGATGCCTCGATCATGAAACCCTTCTTGCTATACCGCACCTATCAAGGCTGTGCCATGCCGATCCATCACCAAGATGCTTCTATTGCCGCTTGGAATGATGAAGATCATGTCATTAAAAATCGTGAAATTTATACGAGAAAATTTGATGCCGTGTTAGACATATTATCGCCTGTCATGCCGATATCGAAACCAGAAGCGGGCTTCTATCTCTGGCCTAAGCTCACGATGACAGATGAAGATTTTTGCACAGCCCTGTATCAAGAAGAGTCGGTTTTGGTTTTGCCTGGCAGCTATTTAGGACGAGCAGTAGAAGGCATTAATCCAGGCAGCCATCATGTTCGCATGGCACTGGTCGCAGAAGAATCTGAATGCGTTGAGGCAGCAAAAAGAATCAGAGACTTCCTTAGTCGCAGATAATCCCCTTAGCTCTTAGTTGGAGAAATAATATGAGCAATACTATTTTCGCGTTCGGTCTTGGTATCGGCACACAAAACAAAGAAGGCAATTGGCTAGAAGTTTTTTATACCTCTCCAAGCCTCAACACAGAAAAAAGTACAGTAGATGCACTCCTAGAAAGCACCAATTATGAAGGCGGCAATAGCACACTAGAGCTAGATGAAAGCGATCTAAATCGCCTACATATGAGCCTATTAAAAGCGGGCAACATAGAGCAAGCAGAACTCGCTTCTCGTTTAAAAGCGTCAACAAAGCCCGTTATTCTTTGCGTATTGGCAACAGACGAAGCCCCAACCAATCCGGCTGAAGTCTACCTAAAGCTTCAACTAATCTCTCATCGTTTAGTTAAGCCGCACAACACCGTCCTGGATGGCATGTTTGGCTTACTGATCAATACCGCCTGGACAAGCGAAGGCCCGATTGATGTTCGCGAACTCGCTGATCGTCAATTAAGTGCTCGGATGGAAGGACGCACAATCGAGGTATTCAGCGTCGATAAATTCCCTAAAATGCTTAACTTTGTCGTTCCTACAGGCATACGAGTCGGTGATGCGGCTCGTGTTCGCTTGGGCGCCCACTTAGCAGAAGGAACCACCGTCATGCACGAAGGTTTTGTCAACTTCAATGCTGGCACCCTTGGCAATAGCATGGTTGAAGGTCGAATTTCTGCTGGTGTTGTGGTTGGCAACGGTTCAGATTTAGGTGGTGGATGCTCCACTATGGGAACACTGTCTGGTGGCGGAAACATCGTCATTGCCGTTGGTGAGCAATCCCTAATCGGAGCCAATGCTGGCATCGGTATTGGCCTTGGTGATCGTTGCATCGTTGAGTCGGGACTTTACATCACAGCTGGCTCAAAAGTAGCCGTTCTAGATGAAAACAACCAAGTTGTTTCTACCGTAAAAGCGCGTGAACTGTCTGGACAATCAGACCTATTGTTCCGTCGCAATTCCGCAACAGGCGCCATTGAATGTAAAACCAATAAAAACGCCATAGCATTAAACGAAATGCTGCACGCTCACAACTAGACTAGGACTCGACGTCCCGATTAATCAATAACCAAGCACCATGTTGAAATGCTTAATTCAATATGGTGCTTTGCGGATAAGACTATGATTCAAATATTTGGTATCAGAAACTGCGATACGATGAAAAAAGCTTTTCGTTGGCTAGATGACAATAATATCGAATACTCTTTTCACGACTATAAAAAATCATCTCTAGACGAAGCAACGGCAAAAGTATGGATAGAAACAATGGGCTGGGAAAACATCATTAATAAACGCGGTACCACTTGGCGCAAATTAGATGAAGAAACAAAAAACACGATGAATGACGACAATGCCATTCAGATTATGATTGCTCAACCGTCTATTATTAAACGACCTTTAATAGTGGCTAAAGGTTCTATTTATTTAGGCTTTAGCGCAGAAGAGTACGCTAATATTTTTTTAGCGTAAAATAGGCGTGTAAAGTCGAGGCCTTTCTTTGTTAGACTTAGGTGGTACAACAGGAGTAACACTCGGCACATACCCCGAAGTAGACACATCCGAGCGAATGACAGGAACAAAGTACGACTCTTGAACAACAGGCTGCTGGAAAAGGCTACAACCAGAACCAAGTAAACCCAAAAAAACAACGACACCCAATTTCATAACGCCACCTTTATAAGAATCTACTGCTATGGTAACAGAATCTTTATCTAAGGTAGCGAAAACCAACGCAAAGGTAAAGAATGTCCGACTTGTCACCCACACTAAAACTTGCCATGGATCTTATTTCTCGCCCATCTGTTACTCCTGAAGATGCTGGCTGCCAAGACCTCATGATAGAACGATTGAAAAAATTAGATTTTGAAATCGAATACATGCCCTTTGGCGATGTGAAAAATTTCTATGCCAAACGCGGCACATCTGGCCCCAATCTTTGTTTTGCAGGGCACACAGACGTAGTCCCTACCGGTCCTGAAGCAGAATGGAAAGTGCCACCGTTCTCACCAAAAATTGTCGATGGTATGTTATTCGGTCGTGGTGCTGCCGATATGAAAGGCAGTCTTGCTGCTATGGTGACCGCAGTTGAAGATTTTGTTAATAAGCATCCCGATCATAATGGACAAATTTCCTTTTTAATCACCAGCGACGAGGAAGGTCCTTTCGTAGACGGTACAACTCGCGTTGTTGATGCATTGATAGAACGTCAAGAAAAAATCGATTGGTGTATCGTTGGCGAGCCTTCAAGCACCAAAACACTTGGTGATATTATTAAAAATGGACGCCGCGGCTCATTTAGTGGCGACTTAACCGTTTATGGTAAACAAGGACATGTCGCTTACCCACATCTCGCCGAAAACCCCATTCACTTAGCGGCACCAGCACTGGCTGAAATGGCAAGCGCTCATTGGGATAATGGAAATGACTTCTTCCCACCCACTAGCTTTCAAGTATCCAACATCCATGCAGGTACAGGCGCAACCAACGTCGTCCCAGGTAAGCTAAACGCTCAGTTTAACTTTCGATTCTCCTCTGAGCTAGATTTTGATGCCCTTAAACTCCGCGTCATTGAAATTTTAGATAAACACAACTTACGCTATGATATTGAGTGGACATATAATGGCTTGCCATTTTTAACACGTCCGGGTGAACTGGTAGATGCAATTGTGGAAGCCGTACAGGCAACGGTCAACGTGACACCAGAACTATCAACTTCCGGCGGTACTTCTGATGGTCGATTTATTGCCAAAATGGGAACACAAGTTGTGGAGCTTGGCCCTATTAATGCCACTATTCATCAGATTAACGAATGTGTTGAAGCAGAAAGCCTTAATCGCCTTTCTGAAATCTACGCTCGCATTTTAACCAACCTATTTACCAGTAACACTTAGATTTATACATCAATGAAAAACACCATACATAAACTCGCCATGAGATTAGGGAATAACCCAAGATCGGCGCTTATCAAAATGATCCAAGGCGGCTTGGTTTTCGTTTTCGGTATTTTGATGCTTATGGTGGCAGATCGTGTTCTCGCAGAATCCTTTTCGCAAGAAATCATTGCACTATTTGGATTAATACTGGCAGGATGCGGCGTACTATGGACATTCGTCGGCTACTTATCCATGAGTGTCCTTAGAATTTATCACATGATCAAAAAAAAGGATTAAGGTAATGCAAACAGACATTGAAGTATATGTATTGTCTTGCCCAACAGAAAACATCATTGCTTGGCTAGAAACATCGTTCACTCTGGTCAAAAAAACAGCACATGGACCACTCTGTGCAAAACTCACTCTTCTTTGGCAAGGTAATGAGCTAGAAGCAACCATCCTGGAGCAGGCAGCAGGAAAGCGCTTCACCTCTATTTGGTTCGACTCAGACAAGACGCCATGGGAAAATGACATAGCCTGCGCAAAACAAGTGTTCGAAGCACTAGACTGTGAAGTACGTTGCAATTTCCAAGGATGGGAAGAAGAAGGCAATCAGGACCCTGATCTGTGGTGGCGTATTAACCATCATGGTGAAGGTCCATTTATTTGGAACTAATCCCCCTTTTCAAAAAAACGCTCCATAGACACATTAATAGAGATTTTACAGATGCAAATTACACTTCTAAAAGGCAAACTTCACATGGCCAGCGTCACCCAAGCAGAGCTTTGGTACGACGGATCCTGCGCCATAGATAAAGACCTTGTAGAGCTAGCGGGGTTCAGAGAGTTTGAACAGATTGACATCTATAACGTTGATAACGGTGAACGCTTTCACACCTATGTCATTTTAGCAGAGTCAGGCTCAGGAACCATCTCAATGAATGGTGCCGCAGCAAGAAAAGTACAAGTAGGTGATCGCGTAATTATTGCCGCTTATGGACAAATGAGCGCAGCAGAAGCGGATGAATTTAAGCCTAAGTTAGTCTATCTAAACAAAGACAACAGCGTTGAACGCACGACCAACACCATTCCAGTACAAAAAGATTAATTAAAAGAGCTTTTACACAAAAGCTCTGCATTTGAAACAAAAAAAGGCCGCTTCTGACTTACTCAGTAAAGCGGCCTTTTTTAATGATAATAAATTACGCTAATACAGCCAACGCTGCTTCATAATTAGGCTCATCAGCCGTTTCAGCCACTTGCTCTGTGTAGATCACTGAGCCACTTTCGTCCAATACAACAACAGCACGTGACAATAGACCAGTTAATGGACCCGTCGTGAAAACAAGACCGTAGTCTTCTCCAAACGTAGAACGGAAAGTCGACCCAGTATCAACGTTATCAATTCCTTCTGCACCACAAAAACGCGCCGCAGCAAAAGGCAAATCAGCTGACACACAAAGCACATTAACGCCTTTTAATGCTGCCGCTGACTCGTTGAACTTACGTACAGACATCGCACAAGTAGGTGTATCAACAGAAGGAAAAATATTCAATACCAACTTGGCGCCTTTGTAATCCGCCAACGTGGTGACAGATAAGTCCGTTTTAACAAGCTCAAAAGCTGGCGCAGTAGAACCCACTGCAGGAAGAGAACCAGCCGTTTCAAAAGGATTACCTTTTAGTGTTACCGTTGCCATAAATACCTCTTTAAAAATAAGAAAAATTAACCGCGAATAATAGAGACATTCTCTGCTTGCTTGCCTTTTTCACCTTCGGTGACATAAAAACGAACCAGCTGTCCTTCAACCAAAAAACGACGACCACGACCACGGATAGCACGATAGTGAACAAACACATCATCACCGTTTTCCATAGTTAAAAAACCAAAGCCTTTTGATGAGTTAAACCATTTTACAGTGCCCTGCTCACGATCGTCGTCTTCATCTTCTTCAGATTCAGAATCATCGCCAACAGAACCGACTTGACTCACCATGGCACCAACATAAACAGACACCAGTATAAAACCAAAATACACAAGAAAATATTGGCCGATCTCTTCTTGCAATACGCCTGCAATAAGCAAAGGCACAATCAAAGCAATAACAAGGCTAACAATAAACGTGCGCAACGAGAAAAAAGCAGAACCAACAGAAGATTCTTTATTACGCGAAACATTATCCTGATGATCATTCATAACAGTATATCTCTTATCAAATTAAATATTATTGTGAAGCGAAGCCAATTTCAAAAAAACAGACTCCGTATTAGTGCAAAAGTGAATAAATGAATATTTTACTAAACTCTTTCTAAAATCACCGTGCGAAGCAAAAGAAGATAGTAGTAGAATACACATCGTCTTTTGAGAGCAATTTTCACGCCACTCTTACATTTTAAATGACCGATACTTGCGTCATATATTTTTATAGAAGAGCTCATAAAATATGAGTTTAGCTTGTTAAGGTTAACACATAGAAGGTATCCATGAACACCTCACAAATCAACCAACGCATCGACGAATTAGAATTCAAACTACAATTTCAAGAAGATACGATCGATAGTTTAAACCAAGCGCTGATCAGTCAACAAAAAGATATGCTACTAATGAAAGAGAAGCTCGTTATATTAGGAAAACAGCTTGAATCTTATCGCCAACAGCAACCTAACTTTGAGGCAGAAAGACCACCGCATTATTAATGCAAAACTAAACAGCAAGGGAATCAAGCGACTTGAGAACATACACATCAAATCGCCCAGACTTGCCCTCTAATTGATACGTTGGTTGTGCATTATTTAAAAAGGTAGCACCTTTTGGACGTTTTACCACAACTCGGTACTCTGCCAGCTGCATGGCTGCTGGCAACAATGCATCGGCATCGTCGTCTTTTCCAACGAGATCTCTAAAAAAAGCCATTTCCTTTTTAGCCGCTGCTGATGATTTATCTGTGTGCGGATACATGGGGTCCAAGTACACCACATCAAACATAGCACTGTTAGACAGATTCGTTATGTCTGTTGTTAATAGCGACATATTTGCAACAATGCCCGCAACCTCATGATGCAAGGATGCGCGATATAGACCGTCTTGCAGCATGGCTCTAACAAACCCCACACGCTCACAAAGAGACACCGAACAACCCAAGCAAGCAAGCACAAACGCATCTCGGCCTAAACCAGCCGTAGCGTCCAATACGGATAAATTAGCTCCCTTATTTAACCCAACCGCTTTCGCAATATCTTGCCCTTTACCACCACCGAAGCGCCTTCTGTGATCCACAGCACCCGACGTAAAATCCACATAAACGGGTTTAGGGGCTGCTTTACCCGTCTTTGCTATAGCGATACCATCTGAAGTATAGAGCAAAAGATAATCGTAATTAGAAACAAACTTTATCGGTCCAGTCAGTGACAAGAAAGGTAGGTCCAGTGATTGAGCAGAAAATCGAGCATCAGACTCTAAAAACTTATCGGTTGTTGCAACAGCAATAGAATGAAGCAAAGAGAACCTCTCTCTAAAATAGTGTAAAACGCCTTACACACTCAACCACATCTAAAAACAAAGGCATTAAAGATAAACAATCCCTAAAAGTACTAGCCCCAAAATCAACCGATAAACAAAAAAGGGAAAAAAGCCTATAGTATTAAGCCACTTTAAAAATAAATAAATACAAAAATAAGCGCTCAGGGCAGACAAAACAACCCCCATAAATATTCCTTCCCAGTCCACCACCATGTTCGATGAGACAAGCTCAATTGACTTTAGACCACCTGCCGCAAGAATAAGAGGAATAGACAAAAGAAAAGAGAATCGCGCAGCACTTTCTCGACTAAACCCCATAAAACGAGCTGCCGTCATCGTAATACCCGATCGCGAGGTCCCAGGAATGAGTGCAAGCGCCTGAGCAAACCCGATAAAAAGCACACTTTTTACACCAAGCTCGTGCTCTGTTTTCGTCGTGGCACCATATCGGTCTGACAACCAAAGCAATACCCCAAAACCAATGGTGGTATAGGCAATCACCTCTAGAGAACGCAAATACGATTCAATAAAGCCATCAAACACCAAACCAGCGACACAAGCGGGCAAGGTAGCCAAAATAATCCACCAACCTAAGCGGCTATTGGGTGTCGATTGTTTGTCTTTAATAGAAACACACCATGCCACAATAATTTGCATAATGTCTCTTCTAAAATAACTGACAATCGCAATCAGTGTTCCCACATGAACAGCGACATCAAACGCCAGTCCTTGATCTGGCCAATCAAGTAACTGGGCAGGCAAAATTAAATGAGCTGAGCTCGATATTGGCAAAAATTCCGTCAACCCTTGAATAACCGCCAAGAAAACAATTTGATACCACAACATACAATTAACGTTTCCCTATGCGAGGAGCCTGTTTTTCCCAAGTAATTTCATCTCTTAGATAGGTTGGAATCGCATCGTACGCACGAACCATATCACCTCTCTGAAAGGACAACAGTGCAAGTTCAGCAATGCAAGCAGCACGAGGCGCTAAATCAACAAAAACGTGTTCTGCTGGAACAGGAAGCAATGTGGTAAGAATATCGTCATAACACCAACCAGAACCAACGCCATCAAAATGGGTTGAAAAAGCAGGCAAACTAGCGGGCTTTACGACACACTCATCAACCAATAGATCGATCTGATAACGACCATCTATCTTATTGACACAATAGCCACCCATATAGATTTCTCCCATACGGGCATCAAGCGCAGCCAACCAATTATTTTTACCTGTTTTTTGAAACCCCTCCAACGACAAAGCCGCAAGAGTTGACACAGGGATAACAGGCAGATCTGCACCAAAAGCAAGCCCTTGTACCACACCCGCACTGATTCTAAGCCCCGTAAAGGACCCAGGTCCCCGCCCAAACGCGATAGCGTCCAGGTTCGCCAGTGTCAATCCAGCTTGGCTTAGTATTTGATCTACCATAGGTAGGATAAGATCATTATGAAGACGAGGAGCCATGCGGAAATCTTCCAACACAACACCATCCATATACAACGCCACTGAACAAGCTGGCGTTGAAGTATCTAATGCTAAAATAACCGTCATTGCGTATTTAAGCCTTTAACGATGCTAATAGACTTTGCTTGATCTCGTTCAAATCACCAACGCCATTTACTTTAATGAATTTCGGAGCCGTTGCACTGTCTGCTTTTAACCACTCTTGATAATAGCCAATAAGCGGCGCAGTTTGTTCGTGGTAGACACCAAGACGTAAACGAACTGTCTCTTCAACATCATCTGCTCGCTGTACAAGATCTTCACCTGTAACATCGTCCTTGCCTTCCACTTTAGGAGGATTATAAACCAGATGATAAGTACGGCCAGACGCCTCATGCACACGACGTCCACTCATGCGTTTTACGATCTCTTCATCGGCAACATCAATTTCAACAACATAGTCGATCTTAACACCAGCGTCTTTTAATGCATCCGCCTGAGGGATAGTGCGCGGAAAGCCATCAAAAAGAGCACCATTAGCGCAATCGTCTTGAGTCAGGCGCTCTTTGACCAAACCAATGATAATGTCATCAGACACCAATTGACCCGCGTCCATAACCGCTTTCGCTTTTAGCCCCATCTCACTTCCGGCTTTAACCGCAGCACGCAACATGTCTCCAGTAGAGATTTGAGGAATGCCAAACTCTTCCGTGATGAATTGAGCTTGAGTGCCCTTACCCGCGCCAGGTGCGCCTAATAATATTACTCGCATAAAAAGTCTCCAAAAAAACGACGTAAACTGAATAGCAAAGGTGACTGACACAGCGAATCATTAACGTACGATATGCACGGCAACGAGGCGTTCAGGCAAACCATTTGCATACTAAAAAATTGAATGGTCGCCAAGCATACCCAAGCAGCCCTTCACTATGCAAATTTACGTGTCTTTTTTTATCATTTTCTTACTCATACTGAGCATTTCTTAACCGTATAATCACATTAGCCTGTATTTTGCATACCACTGGCAATACCCGCCATAGTAATCATTAGGGCTTTGTTCACTTCCGCATTCTCTTCGTCTTTTCGACTACGATACAAAAGCTCAGCTTGCAAATAGTGCAATGGATCAATATAGGGGTTTCGAACATCGATAGACTGACGAATGGTTTTATTATCCTCGATAAGACGCTCTTGCTTTTTAAGCAACTTCACAAGCTCACTCACTTGCTTCAATTTGCCCCGCAACAAACGCCCTAAGCCTTGCAACTCCTCACCAACAAGACGCTTTTCATAATATTCAGCAATTTCCGGTTCCGCTTTTGCCAACACCATGTCCAGCATGTCTAAATAGGCCCCAAAGAATGGCCATTTTTTATGCATCTCTCGTAATTTTTCCAAATTACCAGAATCAACGCCTTGCTGTAATGCGCTCTCAGCTCCCAACCACGCAGGTAACATCAAACGAATCTGCATCCAAGCAAAAATCCAAGGTATCGCCCTTAAACTTTCAACGCCGCCGTCTGAACGTCGACGAGCAGGACGTGAACCTAAGGGCAATTTAGCCAACTCTTGCTCAGGGGTAGTCGCTCTAAAATAAGGCACAAAGTCTTCATGCCCACGTATTATTGAACGATACTGATTCATTCCCACTTCTGCCATTTCATCCATAATGGCACGCCATTCTTCTTTTGGTGGTGAAGCCGGTATCAAAGAGGCCTCCATCACTGCCGAGCAATATAGCTCAAGAGAACGCACCGCAATGTCAGGAATACCGAATTTAAAGCGAATCATCTCACCTTGTTCAGTTACCCGAATAGCACCATTCACCGAACCCGGAGGTTGCGACAAAATCGCCACATGAGCAGGACCGCCGCCACGACCAACGGTGCCACCACGACCATGGAAAAGCGTCAGATGAATACCGTGCTTCTTACAGAGACGTGTTAACGCCTCTTGAGCACGATATTGCCCCCAGGTTGCAGCAATCTGTCCAGCGTCTTTCGCTGAATCCGAGTAACCAATCATGACCTCTTGATGGCCGTTTATATAGGCTTTATACCAAGGAATCGAAAACAATTGCTCAATAATAGGCTCGGCATTATCCAAATCTGCGAGTGTTTCAAACAAAGGAACAACGCGCATAGGAAAGCTCACGCCAGACTCTTTTAGCATCAGGGCAACGGCTAAAACATCCGATGGCGCACTCGCCATAGAAATAACATAAGAGCCAAAAGAATTTTTCTGACCTTTAGAAATCATGGTAAAAGTGTCAAGTACTTCTTTCACCTCTGCGGTCGGTGTCCATTCCATCGGCAAGAGTGGCCGTTTGGAATTCAATTCTGTCAGCAAAAAAGCCTGTCGAGATGCTTCATCCCATTCAGCGTAATCACCCAATCCGTAAAAACGTGTAATCGCTGATAAAGCATCAATATGACGAGACGCATCCTGACGAACATCTAATCGCACAAGAGTGGCACCGAACGTAGCGGCGCAGCGAATAAGGTCCAGTAGAGAGCCATTGGCTATGACCTTCATTCCACAATCTAACAAAGACTGATAACACAATACCAAATCGTCTATCAGCTCCTGAATATCTAGGAAAATATCGTCGGATGGAACGGGCTTTCCATCTAAACAAGCCTTTGCCCAATTTTTAGTGGCTAACATTTTATTTTCTAAATGTCGCAACACTTCACGGTAGGGTTGCACACTGTCGCCCACTCGCTCTCGCAATGCCGCATTACATTGCGTCATAGAAAACTCGGAACGCAAAACATTCAAGTCTTTAATATAGAGGTCAGCTGCCATCCATCGGGCTAATAACGTCACCTCTTTCGTCACCTTATGGGTAACATTTGGATTACCATCACGGTCGCCCCCCATCCAGGTCGCAAAACGAATCGGCGCCAAATCGAGTGGCAAACGTTCGTCGCTGGAAAACGCACTGAATTGTTCGTCCAATTGACGAAAGAAACGCGGCACGGCTTGCCACAGAGATTGCTCAATCACTGCGAACCCCCATTTGGCTTCATCAACGGGGGTTGGCCTTTCTTCACGAATTTCATCCGTATGCCAAGCTTGGGTGATGATCTCTTTCAGTCGTCGAATATGCTTAGTTTCTTCAAGAGGTAAAATATTGTCTTTGTCTAGTGCTTCTAATTCACTCGAAATGTTGTCGTATTTTCGAATCAAAGAACGACGAACCACTTCCGTTGGGTGAGCCGTCAACACAAGCTCGATTGATTGGGATTGCAAGGAAGCAATCATTTGCTCTGGTGTAAAGTTTTGCTTTGCAAGACGAGCCAGAAGATCACCGACAGGGTTGTGATAAACGCCTAAACTTTCATTGGTACGACGACGGTGTACCCGATGATATTGTTCCGCGATATTAGACAGGTTCAAAAATTGATTAAACGCCCTTGCAACAGGCACAATTTCTTTATCATCTAACGCTTCTAGGGCTGCAATAAGCGCGGCGGAATCACCAGACTGACGCCCATCTTTTGAGAGTAATCGAATATTTTCTACTTTTTCCAGAAACTCGGCTCCCAAATGATTGCTCATGCTTTCACCAAGACAATCTCCCAGCAACCTAACATTCTCACGTAATGACGCCTGACGATCACTCACTTCACCCTCCTAATTGCTAATAATATCCGCTAAAGGTGTTCTTTAACCTATCCTGCAGGTTACAAGCCTTCGTGTTTGGCTTGCTCCCAATGATGGTCTAACTCCTCTAAAGAACAATCTGCTAATTTTTTATTCTGTGCCGATACTAAGGTTTCTATTCTACCAAAGCGACGACGAAACTTTATATTGGTTTTATTCAGTGCCACATCAGGAGAAATATTGAGGTGGCGGGCCAAATTACTGACAGCAAACAATACATCACCCATTTCTTCTTCCGTATGAGAAACGTTTTGTTCTCTCATAGCCGCTTCCAGCTCATCCAATTCTTCTCGAATTTTATCAAACACAGGCGCCACATTTGGCCAATCAAAGCCAACTTTAGCCGCTTTTTGTTGAAGTTTTACCGCTTGCATTAAGGCTGGCATGGAAACGGGCACATCGGCTAGCAAACTCTGATCAGATTGATTTTTTTCTCGCGCTTTGATTTGCTGCCATTGCGCGGAAATTTCTTGCTCGGTAAGCGATGTTACTTCACCAAAGCGCGTCATGTCACCGTCAGGAAAAACATGAGGATGACGACGCAACATTTTTTCGACAATTCCAGCAGCAATATCATCAAAGGTAAAATGCTGCACCTCTTCTGCCATTTGCGCATAAAAAACAACCTGAAAAAGCAAATCTCCTAGCTCTTCTTTTAAATGTGTAAAATCCTCTCGCTCAATAGCATCAACGACTTCGTAAGCCTCCTCTAATGTATAAGGAGCAATACTTTTAAACGTTTGTTTTTTATCCCAAGCGCAGCCAAACGCCTCGTCTCTCAGACAACGCATTAGATACTGCAATTGCTTCATTGCGTTACTCAAAAATCCCTCTCTCTGAATACATTAAGCACATTGGGTAGCTGATTAATACGATGTAACAACTTACTTAGTACACTTAATTCACCCACTTCAATAGTAAAGCGAATGTTTGCTGTATGATTTTCTTTTGCGGATAACGTGTTCATCGATAACAAATTGACTTTTTCATTTGCCAACAAACTGGTAATGTCATTGAGCAATCCAGTCCTATCATAAGCCTCCACTTGAATGTTTACTGGATACTGATTGTCTAATTCCTCTCCCCAACTAACATCAATGATTCTTTCTGGCTCATCTAACCCAAGCTGGACAATGTTAATACAATCCTGCCTGTGCACGGAGACACCGCGCCCCTGAGTAATGAAACCAACGATGTCATCGCCTGGAATAGGCGAGCAGCATTTTGCCATCTGTGTCAGCAACTTCCCTACGCCTAAAATATGAATGTCATTATCTGAGGATTTATGACGACTTTTCTTTAAACGAATAGGACGCGCAGGCGCACTTTCACCATTGATGCTGTAAAAATCATCAATAACACGCAATACTCGCGCTAATTGGATGTCTCCAGCGCCAAGCGCCACATACACTTCCTCTGCATAAGAAAAGTTAAATCGAGAAGAAATAGCTTGTAAATCAATGCGGTTATCATCAATACCAAGACGCTTTAATTGTTTATCAAGCAGGTGCTTACCCGCGTCTAAATTTTTCTCTCTGTCTTCTTTTCTAAACCAATTTTGAATTTTTGCTCTGGCGCGGTTGGTTTGCACATAACCTAAAGTAGGATGCAACCAATCGCGGCTAGGACCGCCTTCTTTGGTCGTCAGAATTTCAACCTTATCGCCGGTTTTTAAATGCGTTACCAACGATATAATTTTGCCATTTACCTTAGCGCCGCGGCATCGGTGACCAATCTCTGTGTGCACTCGATATGCAAAATCAACTGGCGTGGCATTGATCGGCAGATCCACTACATGACCGTCAGGAGTAAAAACGTATATGCGATCTTGCTCTATGTCACTGCGAACTTGCTCAGATAAGGACTCCAAGTCCCCTTGTACTTCATGAAAATCTAGAATGGTTCTAAGCCATTGAAGCTTTTCTTCATAACTGGTGCTATTTGAGCTTAAATCTGTTCCCTTGTATTTCCAATGCGCACACACACCCAACTCGGCATCTTCATGCATTTTGTGAGTACGAATCTGGATTTCAAGGGCTCGACCTTGAGGCCCGATCACCGCCGTATGCAGTGACTGATAACCGTTTGATTTGGGGTTACTAATATAGTCATCGAACTCATGGGGAATGGGCCGCCACAAATTGTGAACTATCCCAAGAACGCCGTAACATTCCATAGGCTCATCTACTAGAATCCGCACCGCTCTGACATCGTATACTTCATCAAAGCCAATGTTTTTATTCTTCATTTTTCGCCAAATACTGTAGATATGCTTGGCTCGCCCCATTAGATCAGCATGAATGTTAATCCCTTTTAAACGCTCATCTAATAAAGCAATAACATCATCAATATACTGCTGACGATCGAGGCGTTTTTCATCTAACCAGGTGGCAATTCGTTTGTAGTCTGAGGGGTAAAGATAGCGAAAAGAAAGGTCTTCTAATTCCCATTTGATATGACCTATGCCCAAGCGATGCGCTAAAGGGGCATAAACACTCTGCACTTCAAGTGCGACAGCAACACGACGCTCTTCGCTCTGGTGTTTGGCCTCTTTGATAGCACAAGCGCGCTCTGCTAGCTTAATCAGCACAACACGCACATCATCAATGATAGAAACCAACATTTTGCGCAAAGACTCTAGCTGATTTTCACTGCTGCCCAGCACTTCGGCCGCAGAATCCGCGGTGAGGTTTTTAGAGACCTCTCCCATTCGCATTACGCCTTCGATAATCGAAGACACCTTACGACCAAACATCTCGGTTACACGGGAAATGGGCAGTTGGTCTTCTCGTACCACACGATATAAAGCGGCTGCGACCAATGAATCTTGGTCCGCTCGAAAACCAGACAGTATTTCGACCATCTCTAATCCAGCACGAAAAGTACTAGCCTGAGCTCCCCAATAAGACGGTCTGGCACTTTTCAACTCCGATTGGCGAGCCAACTCACAAGCCATACGCAAAGGAACACGAGCACTGTCATCGACCAAATGGGAAAACTGCCCCATCCAGGCATCAATATCAACACTGCCATCATCTAACACAGGATGATCTTTTCTTACCGTTACCATTTATCCGCCCTTCAATTTACTTCTTTTTTTGCAATAACATCATGGTTTCTACATGAGATGTTTGCGGAAACATATCCATCAAACTGACACGTAAAACACGATATCCTTTTGCAACTAAATACTCGGCATCCCTCGCTAAAGTAGAAGCATTGCAAGAAACATACAAAATTTGCATGGGTCCGATTTTTATTATGCTATCTAAAAACTCAAACGCACCAGCACGAGGTGGGTCCAACAGTACTTTGGTTATCTGTTGCGTTAAAAGTTCATTTTTTACAGGCTTAGTCAAATCCGCTGCGATGAAGGAGACATTATCAAGACCATTAAGGCGCGCGTTCTCCCTAGCCGCTTCCACCATACTGTCCTGTACCTCTACCCCTATAACCGCTTGTGCCTGTTGTGCCAAAGGTAAAGAAAAATTCCCTACACCACAAAACAAATCCATTATGACATCCTGTTGATTCGGCTTTAACCAATCCATTGCCTGCATCACCATTTTTTGATTCATGCTGTCATTGACTTGAATAAAGTCTTGAGGATGGTATTTCAGCCTCAAATCCCCCAGGTCATAATAGCGCATTTCCTCAGCACTTACGTCCGCTCTGCTCGCTTTCGGTGCTTGCCAATAAAGCGCTGCATTCTGTTTTTTTGCCCAATCCTTCCAGCCACTTTGACCTTCTGCTGATAGCTCGGAGGTTAAGCGAAATAAAACCGAAACACCTTTGCTATCTTCCAATAACTCTACATGTCCAAGTTGGGTCGCCAAATTGCTGCTTGGTAATGCTTGTTTCAAAGAATGATATATCGCCTGAAGCTTCTCTGTCAGCACAACACAACGATCAATCGAAACGATATCGTTTGACGCTTTACCACGAAATCCCAACATCATTCGACCATTTTTATGATCAATGGCTATACGCGCTCGACGACGATAACCAATGGACTTATCCGAGAGTAATTCAAGAGGTTGCGTGTTGATAAGATTACGCAATTGGCCTTTCAGCCAATCCGATTTTGCAGAAAGTTGCTTTTCACTTATCAGATGCTGAAAGCTGCAGCCGCCACAAGCATGAAAATGCAAACAATCAGGCTCCACTCGGTGGTCACTTGCCTCGATGATATGAGTTAAAATCGCTTCATCAAAACGACGACCAACCTTAGTCACATGCGCAGTGACCGTCTCTCCAGGTAAAGCCCCTTCTATAAAGGTCACTTTTCCTTGCAAACGAGCAACGCCTTTTGCTTCGTGAGTCAGGCCGTCTACAACAAAAGTCTGTACCGGGCCCATCGACTGAGGCTTCGCGGCGCGGCGCGGGGGTGTTCTTCTTCTCAAAGGTCGCTCTCTTTATCCAGAGTCTAAAATAAACGCCGTAGTATTCTACAGCATATGTCCATAGAACAGTACGCGAAAGCCAGCCCTTAACAAGTAAAAGCCCTTAAGATCTTTATCCACTTCATATTAGAGAGAGAAACAAGAAAAAACAGCCGTGAAAAAGCGTCTATACGTCAAAAACCCCAGTGGACAAATAACGATCTCCACGATCACAAACAATCGCTACAATGACAGCATTAGAGAGCTTTTCAGACAAAGCCATGGCTACGGCAACCGACCCACCGGAAGAAACCCCACAAAAGATCCCTTCTTCTTTGGCCAAGCGGCGCATTGTAATTTCGGCATCCGTTTGTGAAACATCCATAATGGTGTCCACCCTAGCTTCATCAAAAATAGAAGGCAGATAGGCTTTAGGCCAACGACGAATACCAGGGATACTTGATCCATCTTGCGGTTGCAGGCCTATGATTTGAATATCTTTATTTTGCTCTTTTAAATAATGCGACACGCCCATAATGGTTCCAGTCGTCCCCATAGAGCTCACAAAATGCGTGACCGTACCTTGTGTTTGCTGCCAAATTTCTGGCCCTGTCGTCAGATAATGAGCATTAGGGTTGTCTTGATTTGCAAATTGATTGAGCACCTTACCAAGCCCCTGACTCTGCATCTCTTGAGCCAAATCTCGTGCTCGTTCCATACCCTCTTCTTTTGTCACCAAATGCAAAATCGCGCCGTAAGCGGACATCGCCGATTTTCGTTCCTGACTCATGTTATCAGGCATGATTAAATGCATTTTATAGCCCTTGATCGCTGCCGCCATCGCAAGCGCAATACCCGTGTTACCACTGGTTGCTTCAATCAAACTGTCGCCTGGTTTTATGTCTCCACGTAACTCAGCTTGAAGTATCATATTCAAAGCAGGACGATCTTTTACTGAACCGGCAGGGTTTTGACCTTCTAATTTGAGCAATACCGTATTGCTTGGATTTGGATTGATGCGCTGCAAGCGAACCAAAGGAGTGTGGCCAATTAAGGACTCGATACTAGGATACTGGATCATAAAAAACTTCGTTGACATTGATGAGTTAGGGAATGAAACTTAACTATTTAAGAACACTAAGAGCAAACAGTACAATAAAAAAGCGTTATAAACTTAGTGTCAATTTGACATTCTATGGTATCAGTATGCTGGTAACACGTATTTTAATCCTGCTTTTTTTACTATTTTCACTCATCAGCTGCGAAAAAACCATGCAAGATGCGACAGAACTAAATACCATTGAGCTTAGGAAAAAGTGGCGTGAATGTGCCTACATAAGCAGCCCATCTAATAACCAAAAGCAGATATGCAATCAATATGAAAAAGAATGCAACGATCGCAAAGACAAAGGTAATTTGGTCTGCTATTAACCCATTAGTCAGATTAACACTAAGATGAAATCGCCTTTTTTTAAGCAACTCGCTCCCCTTAGTTTAAGCAGTAAACTTTTTTGGGCGCTGTTCACACCAGTGTGTATCATTTCAATACTCACCAGCCTTTTTCTGTTATCAATGCGCTTTAGTGATTTAAATCACCAGTTGTATGAGCGTACCAAACAAATAACAGAACAAGTGGCCACCTCTAGCGAATATGCCATTGTTTTTTCTGATCAAAACATGATGTATCGAATACTGCAAAATGCACTCAGCCACCATGACATCAGCAGCGTACAACTATTTAACAGCGAACAAAAAATCATTGCAGAGCTGGGCAGTGTTCCGAAACAAAACAGCCTCACTTTTGCGGAAGAAAGCCAGATTCTTGAACATGACGACTACTTAGAATCTATGAGCCCCATTCATTACGCTAACAACTCACTCGACGGTGTATTCAATGCGCAAACAGATCTTTTCAATCCAAGCAATCAACGTAACTTAATCGGCTGGGTTAAAATTGAAGCCAACAAATCTGCGATAAAAATAGCAAAATACCAGTACGCCAGCCTAATAATTTTTATTTTAATGCTAATCAACATACTGACGATTTTGACCACGTACCAGGTATCAAAACACCTGACACAACCAATAAGTAAGCTTGGTGTGGCGTTAAACAAACTCGTCAAAGGTCAGTTCTCAGCCGCTAAATTGATGAAGCTGCCACCCGAATACGCTGACATCCAAAAGGATCTTCTTGATTTGACGGAAAGGTTAGAACACCACCACGAAGAACTCATCATAGGTATAGAGCAATCAACAGAAGACATGCGCCGTAGTATGGACAGTATGGAGGAAAAAAGCGCTCAACTTCACATTGCCAATAAAGAAGCAATGGAGTCAAACCGATTAAAATCGCAATTTCTTGCCAATATTAGCCATGAAGTTCGCACCCCTTTAAATGCCATATTGGGTTACACAAAAACCCTGCAAAAAGACATTGTAGACACCCAGCAGCGACTTTATATAGACACCATCGAACAGTCGACAAACAGTCTATTGGCAATTATTGGCGATATTTTAGATTTTTCTAAAATCGAAGCAGGAAAATTAAATCTCGAAAACAATCACTTCAACTTAAAAGCATTAGTAGATGACGTTTATCAGATACTCAGCGTCAATTTACTCACCAAAGAAAAGCAAATTGATTTGGTTCCAGAGTTTGGTACAGACATCCCAGAATGGTTTATTGGTGATAGCACTCGAATTCGTCAGATTTTGACAAACCTCATTGGTAATGCCATTAAATTCACCCACCAAGGATCGGTGCGCACCAAGGTATCTATCGCCTCACAGACCTCACAAGAAATCGTCCTGTCATTCCACATTATCGACACTGGCATAGGCATACCGGAACATAAAATTCACCGTTTATTTAAACCTTTCTCTCAGGTAGACACCAGTACTACACGCCAATTTGGCGGTACAGGATTAGGACTGGTTATCACGAAGAAGCTGGTTGAGCAAATGAAAGGGAAAATTGAAGTCAGTAGTGACCCAAGCATCGGTTCAACCTTTCGCTTTACGATTACTCTAAAAAAATCAAATAAAGCAAGCCCACACATACAAAAACTGGATCGACATGTGCTTTTACTCGAACCCAGTACAGCCTATAAAAATTACCTGACTAACTACCTAAAAAGTATTGGGGTTCGCTCTACGGCGTGCTCAGACATAGAGCAGATCGTGTCTACATTAAACAAACAGCATGACACTATTCATGCCATTTTATTGAGCGTCAATCCTGACGATCAAAGTATTGCTGAAGCCCGTGAACTCATTCACTATTGTGCGCAACAACATTCAATCCCCAGCATAATGATGGTTCAGCCACCAGGTCAAATAGCTCACCACTCCGATTTAAAAAACGTATGCAGCGACATACTGCTTAAACCCATCAGCCAAGACAGGCTGTATAAGGCGCTGTCGAACATCAACAAAGCCTCCGTCAACTTAGCGCCGCCAAAGGCACCCGAACCAGCCAATTACGAGCATTTCAAAGGCCTCAAGATATTGGCGGTAGATGATTCACCAATCAATCTCCAGTTACTTAATCATTGGCTAACCCCCGTTGGAGTTGTGGTGTCATCAGCCTACAGCGGACAACAGGCCATAGACATGGCCATTCATGACACATTCGACTTGATCTTTATGGACATTCAAATGCCTGAAATGGATGGAATGGAAACAACCCAAATGTTACGCCAATTAGAACACTGCAAAAACATTCCCATTATTGCACTCACAGCCCATGCACTGGGATCAGAACAACAACAAATGCTCGCCAGTGGTATGAATGCTTATTTGACCAAGCCTATCGATGAAGAGCTACTATTTAACACGATTGAAACTTGGCGCAATAATACCAAAACATTCCAAGACCAAGTGGATGATAAGTTAATCAATATTTTCGATTTAGAAAAAGCACTTGATGTTGTCGATGGTAAGGCCGATATTGCAAAAGAGATGTTTGATATGCTGGCAGATTCACTGGACGCTGAAAAAAAGCTGATTCAACACCACCTAGAAAACCAAGACACTGAAAAGCTAATAGAGGTAGTACATAGAATTCATGGTGCCTCCAAATACACAGGCACCATTAATATCGCGCGCCATGCTGGCTTTTTAGAAACACACTTAAAGGAGTTAGGTTTAGAAGAGGTAGACGGAGTCGCCGAAGACTTTATCGAAACCATTGAAGAACTTCTAACTCACAGGCAACTTATTCCTTGGCCTCAGTCTTTGGACGCCACTCCCTAGATTCCAGAACAACAAACGCCTGAGCATACACTTTCTCATCCGTTAGGCTTAAATGCCATGACACAGGAAAGTTGTAACGCGTAGTAATACTCTCATCCACGCAGAGAATAGGCTGACCAGAAGGCAAATTACCAACACTAAAATGCTGAAAGCTCACCCCTGAACCAATGCCTGTTCCTAACGCCTTTACCGCAGCTTCTTTAGCCGCAAAGCGTTTTGCTACATAAGCATTGGCTTTATCCACATTACGGATTTCTAACCAGCGTTTTTTCTCGGTAGTCGTTAATATGCGGTCAATAAAACGCTCACCCAAACGCTCAATTGACTGAGCAATTCGGGCAATTTCAACCAAATCCGTTCCAATACCTATAATCAACTTCTCACCTCTTTAATCGAATAAATCATCGCAAAGCCCGAAAAATCGGCACCCCCATATGCCGATCGCCTTGAAAGGGCTGCTTTGGCAATAATCGCCTTGATACAATAGGCTTACCATTTAACAAACTGTCTAACCAATTACGATGCAATTCCTTAGCGAGGCTCAACACTTGCTTATCCATCCATTGACCAGCGTGGTAATCCAATGCCACCTGACCTTCCACAAACAACATGGGGAGTTGTTTTGGTATTTCGCCATAATACGGCCGCAAACCAAACTTATAATGGAATTGATAAAGCTGACGTGGCTCGATTGATTCCCCACGACCGGTAGATATCATGTTGATGCCCACACCCAATTCTGAAAATAATCCTACTTCAAAGCGACGTAGCAAAGGGGCGATGGGAACTCCCGAATGCAAACTCTCAATCAGCCACTGATACAATTCAAAAACATCAGGTAAAGGCAAATTGGTAGGTAACAGTTTTTCAAGCAACTCATGAACATAAAAAGCAGCGTACAAAGGCAACCCTTCAAGCACAAACGCCGATTTTACCGACTCCAAACTTTTCACGGTTTTTAAGTCACTACGACCCGAAAGCTCCATTTCATAACATAAAAAAGGCCCGGGGATGATCCGAGCCTCTTTTTTGGGTAATCGCCAAACACCTCGAACCAACCCTTGCTCTAACGTTAACGCATCAAGCAGGATCTTACCGTCTTGAAAGGGACGGGTGTGAATGACATACGCAGAAACGCGCATTAAAGCTATTCTTCCTGATAACCTAAACTCGCCAAGGCGCGTTCATCATCTGACCAGCCTGAACGAACTTTAATCCAGAGATTCAACATCACTTTATGTTGAAATAAGTTTTCCATATCAATTCGCGCTTCTTTACCGATCAACTTAATCTTGTCGCCACGCTCACCAATAATGATGCGTTTTTGTCCATTTCGCTCAACTAAAATCAACGCACTAATATGAATAGCAGACTCTTCATAAACAAATTCTTCAATTTGTACCGCGACTTCATAAGGCACTTCTTGCCCAAGTTGACGAGTAATTTTTTCGCGAACAATCTCGGCGGCCAAAAAGCGTGAACTGCGATTGGTTATTTGATCCTCAGGGTAAAATTGCGTCCCCTCTGGCATGTAGCTTTCAACCAAGCGCTCTAAACGGTCTAAGTTATTATTACGCAGAGCTGATATGGGAACAATTTGTGCAAAATCCATTCGATCCGCTAGGTTTGCCAGACGCGGCAAAAGATCCTCTTTTTGATCCAGCTGGTCGACTTTATTGACCACTAGAATAACGGGGCAACGGGCGTGCTTCACTTTTTGCAACACCGCTTCATCTTCTTCCGTCCAGCGATCCGCATCAATAACAAATAGAACCACATCGACATCTTTCAATGCCGCAGCAGCCGTTTTATTCATGATACGATTAATGGCTTTTGCTTCACCCAAATGCAAACCGGGTGTGTCCACATAAATAGCCTGAACATGACCTTCCGTTTTTACACCAAGAATCTGATCACGGGTAGTTTGTGGCTTACGCGAAGTAATGGATAATTTTTGGCCTAAAATATGATTAAGCAAAGTCGACTTACCCACATTTGGGCGGCCGACAATGGCAATATAACCACAGTGTGTAACTTCAACGTCAGACATCTTTCTTTTCCAATTTTTTCAATGCTTTGGCAGCCGCGTTTTGCTCTGCAATGCGACGACTGTTACCCTTACCCTCTATAGCACTTTCACACAGTTCAATGTGACAATGTACAAAAAAAGTTTGGTCGTGAGGCTCGCCCACTATATTCACAACATCGTACTGAGGTAGCGCATGCTTTCTGGCTTGAAGATACTCTTGAAGTCGCGTCTTTGCATCCTTAGTAACCACTTTTAATGATGTCGCATCCAGGCGTTCTTTGTACCATGCTAAAATGTGCTGGCGACACACCTCCATGCCTGCATCAAGATACATACCACCAATAATGCCCTCAACCGTATCGGCTAAAATAGAATCGCGCCTAAATCCACCGCTTTTTAGTTCTCCAGCGCCCAACTTGAGATAATCACCCAATTCAAACTCTCTTGCTAATTCGGCCAAGGTATCGCCTTTTACTAGCGACGCTCGCAAACGGCTTAATTCGCCTTCTTTGGCCTTTGGAAAACGGTGAAAAAGATCTTCCGCAATCACATAATTAAGGATAGAGTCACCTAAGAACTCAAGGCGCTCATTATTTTTCCCACCAAAACTACGGTGCGTTAGCGCCAGTTCAAGCAGTCCAAGGTCAGCAAAAAAATACCCTATTCGCTGACTCAGCTTCTGATACGATGAACTCAAAATGTCTCCAAAAAATACTTATTCAATCAAACCGTTATTTTTAAAGCTTGGGATACTGAAAAATTGATCCCAATGCAGCCACACATAAAAGGCACGCCCCTTCATATTTTCATCTGGGACAAAGCCCCAAAAACGACTGTCAGCACTGTTGTCTCTGTTGTCTCCCATCACAAAATAATGTCCTGCAGGCACAGTCCACTCACCTTCGTGCGGGGTAAATCGATAACTATTGTAGATTTCGTGTTGTGCCTTACCTAGGTGTTCACTAAATACATCAACAGGCTCTTGATTTGGATTCAGAGACACAGGCAATTTGGCTAAAAACTCTTTACTAACGGGCTCACCATTTACCGTCAAAACTTTATTCTGGTAACGAATTTGATCGCCAGGCAAACCAACTAAGCGTTTAATATAGTTTAAACTAGGGTCTAGTGGGTACTTGAATACGACCACGTCACCACGCTTTGGTTCTGTAGTAGGAATAATCGTAGTATTTAAAACCGGTAGACGAAGACCATAATCAAATTTATTCACCAGAATAAAATCGCCTACCTTTAACGTTGGCAGCATAGATCCAGACGGAATCTGAAAGGGCTCCACCACAAAAGACCGCAGACCAAAAATGACCGCAATGATAACGAAATAAGACTTTACCTCTACAACGAACTTAGGCGTTTCCGCTAGTCGCTGCTGAGCGTCTTTACTAAGTGCCTTTCGCGTTTCTGTTGCCATATTTGTCAATATGGCTTTGCGCTTGGGAAAATAAACAACACGATCATATACCCAGAAGACACCTGTCACTAAAAACGCAATGGCCAGTATCAATTCGAAATCAAAACCCATACATCATTTCTCCATCAGGGCGTGCCAAGCACGCCTGTTGTTTCTCTGGTTTTAGCTATCCAGCTGCAAAACGGCAAGGAAAGCAGATTGTGGCACTTCGACGTTGCCCACCTGCTTCATACGTTTTTTACCTTCTTTTTGTTTCTGCAACAATTTCTTCTTACGGCTTACGTCACCACCGTAACATTTGGCAATAACGTTTTTGCGTAACGCCTTGACCGTTGTACGAGAAATGATTTTCGCGCCGACCGCACCTTGAATCGCCACATCAAACATTTGGCGAGGAATTAAATCTTTCATTTTTTCACACAAAGCTCGGCCTTTATACTGCACATTGTCTTTGTGCATAATGAGCGCTAAAGCATCAACGCGCTCACCATTGATCAAAATATCTAATCGGCATAAAGGCGCGGTACTAAAGTGGGAGAAACTGTAATCCAAAGACGCAAAACCGCGACTACAAGATTTTAGTTTATCGAAAAAGTCCATTACCACTTCGTTCATTGGAAGCTCATAACGCAACTGCACTTGGCGACCAACATATAACATATCTTTTTGGATACCACGCTTTTCCACGCATAAAGTAATGACGTTCCCCAAGTATTCTTGTGGTACTAAAATATTCGCTTCCACAATCGGTTCGCGCATTTCTTTAATCGTGCCAGGATCTGGCATTTTTGACGGACTGTCTACGCTAATTACATCGCCATTATTTAGCTCAATTTCATACACTACGGTTGGCGCCGTGGTGATTAAATCAAGATCGTATTCACGCTCTAAACGTTCCTGAATGATCTCCATATGCAGCATACCCAAGAAGCCACAACGGAAGCCAAAACCCAAAGCATCAGAGCTTTCTGGTTCAAAAAACAGAGAGGCATCGTTCAGTGTCAACTTATCAAGAGCAACGCGGAAATCTTCATAGTCATCAGAGCTAACAGGGAACACACCAGCGTAAACTTGTGGTTTAACTTTTTTGAAACCCGCTAACTGAGCAACATCTGGTGTCGATGCATGAGTAATGGTGTCACCGACTGGTGCCCCATGAATATCTTTAATACCCGCAACAACAAAACCTACTTCACCCGCTCTCAACACGCCAGTCTCTTTACGTTTTGGCGTAAAAATACCCGCCATATCAACTGGATGAGACTGTTTGGTAGATTTAATATAAATCTTGTCTTTCTTACGCAAAGTACCTTGTTTGATACGAACAAGAGAAACCACACCTAAGTAGTTATCAAACCAAGAGTCGATAATAAGCGCTTGAAGCGGAGCATCCACATCGCCTTCTGGTGGTGGAATCGTCGCAATCAGACGCTCTAGCACATCATCAACGCCCATGCCTGTTTTTGCAGAACAGGTCACAGCATTCATGGCATCTATACCGATGATCTCTTCAATCTCGGCGCTGACGCGCTCAGGCTCTGCTTGCGGCAAATCGATTTTATTCAAAACTGGCATCACTTCGAGACCTTGCTCGATCGCGGTGTAGCAGTTTGCGACAGACTGCGCTTCCACACCCTGAGCCGCATCAACGACCAATAACGCACCTTCACAAGCCGCAAGAGAACGAGATACCTCATAAGAGAAATCCACGTGCCCAGGAGTATCAATGAAGTTTAATTGATACACCTGTCCATCTTTTGCGTGGTAATCGAGGGTGACACTTTGCGCCTTGATGGTAATGCCACGTTCACGCTCAATGTCCATCGAGTCAAGAACTTGAGCAGACATCTCACGTTCACTCAAGCCTTCACAAGCCTGAATGAAGCGGTCTGCTAACGTCGATTTTCCATGGTCGATATGTGCAATTATCGAAAAATTGCGTATGTGCTTAAGATTATTGGAAGACACTATTTACTCACACTTTAAAAGCGATATTAGAATGATTACCTGTTAAAAAACGCTCATTGGACATCTATTTCATTACGAGTGGCACTCAAATTAAATAACATCATCATGACAATCATAAGAAATACTTATCAACACGCTTGCAGGATAGAAATTGGCGAGCATTCTACCGAAAATCGGGCAAGGACTCCATTTATTTCAAAGCCAAGCAAAATGAGCGGGTAAAATCGGCACGAAATAGACGTCTAAGGTAAAACGATCCCTCTTTGTTTCAAGATACGCTCAACGGTATCAACAGTCGCTTGCGTATGCGCATCGATCTCAAGGTTTACCCTATCGCCTAGTGATAACATAGCAAAGGTTGTCAATCTAAGCGTTTCTGGAATCAAAGACACTTCGATCCAATCATTACCAATGGCGCTAATCGTCAAACTGGCACCGTTTAGTCCCACGTAGCCTTTGTCGAACAAATAACGTCTTGCATCCACTTCATGCTGACGATCTGTCGTAAAACGAATATGCACACTTTCTTCAATTTTCTCAATTCTAGACACCACGACAGAAGTCATAATGTGACCAGACATAACATGCCCACCAATTTCATCTCCCATCCGAGCAGCGCGTTCAAAATTGACTGTATCGCCCACCTGTAGAAGACCAATATTGGTTAATGCTAAAGTGGTATCAATGACATCAAACGTCAAAACATCGTGACCAATTTCGGCAACAGTAAGACAAACGCCGTTAATAGCCACGCTTGCCCCAAGCTGCTGCCCCAACATAACGCCAGCTGGAAAAACCACTTCTAATCGCTTGTTACGACCAACTTGATCGGCCGTTTTGACCGTCGCCGTCCCCTGAACGATACCCGTAAACATAAAACCTCCTCACTAGTAGGTGAAAATACAAACAGATTTAGCAAATACGCTACGCCAATTGAAAGACTGAAGAAGAAATGAACACCAATGTCCAAAGCAGCATACTGACTGGTTTTGCGTAAGTTATCAAAGATTCACCAATAGGGTTATCCACAGGTTACGGGGATAACCAACGCTCTTTCTCAATCATTTAAAAACCAATCTTACTAATGCGTCCAATTTGGTATTTTACAAGACATAGCCCACAAGATAGTGGAACAAAGCTTGATCTTAAACACAAAAAAGCCGCTGATTAAGCGGCTTTTCACGAAATGAACAAACACCATACAGAACACTATTCAGACAATGCTTCTATCATCTCTTGAGTCACTAAAGTGATACCGTCTGAATTTCGGTAAAAGCGCGCAGCATCCGCAACAGCATCTTCACCAATAATCGTCCCTTCTGGAATACAACAATCAGAATCAATCACCACCTTATTCAAACGACAATGACGACCAATATCACATCGAGGCAATATAACCGACTTATTCACATGAGAATACGAGTTGACTCGAACGTTATTAAACAAGATAGATTGCTCAACGGTAGAACCGGACACAATGCAACCAGCCGACACAACCGAATTTAATGCCGTACCAATGCGTTCTTCATAATTATAATTGAACTTGGCTGCAGGTCGTTGATACTGCGCAGTACGTATGGGCCACTCTTCATCGTATAAATCCAATTCTGGAACCAATCTAGTAAGATCCATATTGGCTTCCCAATAAGCCGTTAAAGTCCCTACATCACGCCAATACGGTTTATCCGGATAACTGCTATTACTAATGACGCTATTGGAAAAATGGTGCGCTTTAATTTTGCAACGTCCAACAAACAAAGGAATAAGATCCTTACCAAAATCGTGACTTGATTCGTCATCACTTGCGTCCGAGCGCAAATTCTCTGATAAAAACTTAGTATTAAAAATATAGATTCCCATACTTGCAAGTGAGACATCTGGCTTACCTGGCATGGTCGGTGGATTAGCCGGCTTTTCTTCAAACGCAATAATATTGTCGTTTTCATCTACGTGCATAACACCAAACTGATCAGCCTCTTTTAGAGGGACTTCGATACACGCAACAGTTACATCTGCACCACTTTCGATATGATCCTGCAGCATCAAACTGTAGTCTTGTTTATACACATGATCACCAGCAAGAATCAAAATATACTCGCTGTCTAAACCGTCTATCATACTTAAATTTTGATAAACAGCATCGGCTGTCCCACGATACCAGTCACTACCTGTCTGCTGTTGAGCAGGCCACAGCTCAATAAACTCGTTAAAGTCTGAACGCAGAAAATTCCAACCTCTTTGCACGTGCTGGTTTAGTGTGTGAGAGCGATACTGAGTCAGAACAGCAATACGACGCATGCCTGAGTTAATACAGTTGGAAAGGGGAAAATCAATAATTTTATACTTACCCGCAATAGGCACAGCAGGCTTAGAACGATTATCCGTTAGTTGTCTTAATCTTGAACCACGTCCACCGGCTAGGATAATGGACAAAGTTTTCATACGCGCCGTATTTAAATCCATGTGATGCCCTTAAAATTTTTATCAACACACCTATTTGAAGTCCTATTTAGGTATACTCTGATCATTATTCTAAATCAATAAGATGACTAATAATGAAAATACTCTTTGCTGCTTCTGAAATTTACCCTCTCATAAAAACAGGTGGATTGGCCGATGTGGCTGGCGCACTACCTGTCGCATTAAGAAACAAAGGCCACGATATCAAACTTATCATGCCAGCGTACCAAGGCATACTAAATAAAGTAGCGCCAATTCAAAAGAGTATCAACCTAGGAAACCCATTCGGTGTCGGAGATTTATTGTTACTTGAAACCCACATTCCCGACAATGACACACCAATTTGGCTATTACAATGCCAAGCACTTTACGAACGTGAAGACGGTCCCTACGTTGACAAAAATGGCGTCGACTTTCAAGACAACCATTTACGCTTTGCCGCCTTTTCATGGGCTATCGCGACACTAGCTTTGCATGGAAATCTTATCGATTGGCAAGCTGATATACTTCACCTAAACGACTGGCAAACAGGCTTTGCAGCCGCTTATCTGAAAAGTTGGAAAGTAAACCATATCCCTATTGTGACGACTGTACATAATTTACGTTATAACGGTAGTTTTGATATGGATCAATTTTCAGCCACTCACTTATCGCCAGAACTTCTCAGCATGCACGGCATGGAGTTTTATGGCCGATTCTCAGGACTGAAAGCTGGTTTAGTCTACGCTGATGCTGTTACTACAGTCAGTCCAACCTACGCACAAGAAATTCTTACTCCTGAATATGGAGATGGTCTAGATGGCACCCTCAGAGCGATGCAAGACAAGCTGATTGGTATTTTGAATGGCGTCGATTACAACCAATGGTCACCAGAGAAAGACCCCCTTATTTCACAAAATTACGACCTCAACAGCCTTAACCTCAAACAGAAAAACAAACTGGCCTTACTTCGCGAGAATGCCCTATCAGAAGAACTAGACTATCCAGTATTTGGTGTAGTTAGTCGACTAACGGAGCAAAAAGGATTAGACCTTGTTTTGCAAGTCATGCCAGCTTTGCTGGAAAAAGGCGCTCGACTGATTGTACTGGGTTCAGGTGACAAGCATTTAGAATCGGGCTATTTGGAATTACAAAGAAACTACCCTCAACAAGTCGCTGTGCGCATCGGATACTTTGAAGATTACTCTCATCGAATACAGGCAGGGATAGACGCACTGCTCATACCATCGCGTTTTGAGCCTTGCGGACTGACACAGCTTTATGCTTTGAAATACGCTACGTTACCCATTGTGAGACAAACCGGAGGACTCGCAGATACGGTGTTCGAGGAGGGAGAAAAAGCCAATGGTTTTGCCTTCAAGGAAGCCGACATCGAATCTTTAAAAGCCGCCATGGAGCGCTGTATGGCATGCTTCCAAGATACGAACCGCTGGCAACAAAAACAGCAAAACGCTATGGGCTATGACTACAGTTGGGAAGCCGTAACTGACCAGTGGATTGAGCTCTACCAATCTTTATTAAATCGCTAAAAATAAATCAGGGGGAGGAAAAACCTTCCCCTGATTTATGACAGCGTTAACCATGGTAAGACCACACTAACTAAGGTAAGACCACACTAATATCGCTATGGGCTTCCCATTCCTGAACACCGCTAATCAATGCTTGTTCAGTAAAACCATCCTGCTTCATCTCCTGCAATGCCGTAGCGATACGTAGCTTAATGTTATTCTCATTACACGGTGATTTTTTTGACATAGTAAGATACAAGCCTTCACTGCTAATATAAGGCACCGCCGCGACGATAGAGTCAGACAAACCCAACATGGTCGCATAAGCATGAGCTGGACTTTTCTCATATAAAACATAGTCAACCCTGTCCGCCTCAAGCATACGCAACGCTTGGGTTAGACTGGACACGGCCAAAATATTCAAGTTACGCTGGGCATATTGATCAAACTCTTGACCAAAACTATTGTTAATCACAGTGACTCCCCACTTGCCCTTTAAATCTTCTTTTTTGCTGAACGGAAAGGTTTTGTCTTTACGTTGCCAGACAACACTCGTCGTATGCAAAATCACAGGCGTAAAATAATCCATATAGTCTGCCCGTTCATTGGTGTAGAAAGCACCTGCCATTAAATCAATACGACCATTTTTCACTTCTGTTTGGGCTCGAGACCAAGGCCCCGCATGAACCAAGGTAATAGGAATATTAATACGTCGACTAAGCTCATCTATAACAAGGCGATTCACACCGCGAAGTTCTGTTGATGTATCACTTTCTCGCCACAAAAAAGGGGGATACTCAGAATTGCCAGAGGCTTTAAGAGCATTACACGAAGAGGTCTGAGGCAAATCTGTCGCACCAAAAGTCATGCCTGCATTAGAAAAAGTCGCTGTCAACAAACAGCCAACTATGTATGTGTAAAGCCGCATAACTGCGCCACTCCATTACCTATAAAATTAAAACAACCAAAAGCATTTTTCTTTTATATATTAAGGTGGTGTTATTTCTGAAAAGAATCTGATAACTCTTCTCAGTACGACAATTATTCTCCTATATTGTCTATTATCCTACTTCCGTAAAGGCACCTAAAATGCTCAATAAAGATCGACCTAGAGAGTAACCTTATTATTTTCAACAACCTAGAAGGCTATATAAGAACAAAAAAATTATCAATCTTCTTTTTATCTTTCATAAAAGGCAGCCTAGAAAGGCCAAAAACATGAGCTACTATCTCTTGGCTCAGTGCCTAAAATAAAGGCGAGCGTTGTCTTATCTTTACAACGATCCGCCGCCATCTCAAACTTACTGTCTAACACATTGAAACGCGCAGCGCCGTCAGGCAAGCTTTCAGGTAAAGACGTCGGATTAACATTACGAGTAAAGTCTATCCAGACATTTTGCGCCCCACTACTTCCAGTGATACTCAATGGCCTATTGTCGTCGTCTCCCAGCCATACCGTAGAAGAATAATCATCTGTAATCCCTACAAACCAACTGTCTTTTTGTTGATTCGTGGTTCCCGTTTTAGCCGCAAAATTTAAGTTTGGAAAAGCCGCTTGGGCCGCCCGTGCTGTACCAATTTTTGGTGTTTTTGTCATACCATCTAAAGTAACAGCCAACAAGGCATCCGTGAAAGGCACATCATTGTGTTGATCAAAACGCTTCATTAATTGATCATTTTGATCCATCACTGCAAGCACAACTCCGAGTTCACTACTCTTTCCTTGTGATGCTATAGGTTGATATAAACGCGATACCTCAAACGGTGACAACTCCAATGCCCCTAAAGCCACAGCTGGATGCATGGTAAAGGGTCGCTTAACGCCTAACTGCCTTAAAGTATCCCCCACTCGATCAAAACCGATTTGCTGCGCCAGAGACACTGTCGCCAAATTATAGGATTTTGCCATGGCCTCATAAAGATGAACTTCACCATGTGTCTGTCTGTCGTAGTTTTCAGGTTGCCACGTTTTGCCGCCAACATTAAAGCGTAATTTTTTATCTTCAATCTTAGACCACCATGTGTAACGCCCCGTAGCTAATGCCGATAAATAAAGCGGCGGTTTTACTAAAGAACCAATAGGTCTTACCGCTCCCAAAGCCCGGTTAAATCCGGTATACACTTGGCCACTTGATCCTACTACAGCGCGAACCTGTCCTGAAACTCTGTCTGTCACTACCATCGCGCCCTGCAAGCCTTTTAATTTAGGATCTCGCTTCTCCAATACCGCGACTTGACGCTGCATAGCCAAGCTAGCGGCACGTTGAGCTCGTATATCTACGCCTGTATAAATACGCAAATTCTTAGTGGCTAAGGTGGTTTCATCAAAATCCCGTGATAATTGCATCGCCACTAAATCTAGATAATCACCAAATACTGAACGCTCTTTTTTCTTACTGGCGAGACGAAGAGGCTGTTTTACCAAACGATTATAGTCAGCATCAGACAATCGTCCCTGACTTTTTAATACGCCTAATACGGTATTCCGTCTCTCTTTCGCACGATTAGGAGAGCGTTCAGGGTTATACAAAGAAGGACCTTTGACCATCCCCACTAATAACGCAAATTCGTCAATGTTTAATTCATTTAGAGGGCGACCAAAAAAGTGCTGACTCGCAGCAGCAAAGCCGTGTAATGCACTACTGCCCACCTGAGCCAAGTACACTTCATTCATATACGCGGTGATAATAGCCTCTTTTGAGTAGTGGTACTCCAGCAGAACACTCATAACAATCTCAGTTACTTTACGCGTGTATGTCCGCTCAGAACTCAAATACATATTTTTAACGAGTTGCTGCGTGAGAGTCGAGCCACCTTGACGCACAGATGCATGCGTAAGATTCACGACCATGGCACGAGCGATACCCACTAAAGAAATCCCCCAATGCTCATAAAACTCTTTATCTTCTACAGCAATCAAAATATCAATTAAAGGCTTGGGAATGTCTTCATAGGATAATATCTGGCGACTCTCCGTATTACCGCCATACAAAAAGCCAATACGCTGAGGTTCAATTCTTGCTTCTGCAATCTCGTCACCATTTAGCGCTTGTATCACCAATCGACCATTTTGAAATGAAAATATACGTCTTTCACTTTGATGAAAACCCAAATGATCAACATAAGATCGTAAGTGTGCACTCACTTTTGTTTGGCTACGAGCGGCCCAACCGACATTTTGACTGTTACGACCAAACCGATACCCAGTCTCCTCCAATAGCGCCTCAAGATCTTGCTTATTCCAAGGTGAGCCATTACGCAAAATAATGGGGGCACTGTAGACCTCAGAGGGAACTTGCCACTTTTGTCCTTCAAAGCGACTCACTACCTGCCCGTTAAGCCACCACACCCAAGCAGAGAAGGGAATACTACCGACCAAAGCAACAATGAGCCCCCATTTAAAAAGGGCGTGAATAATTCTCTTCAATAAAGAAGATGTCGGTTTTTTTCTCTTTTGAGTCGAAGACTTAGAAGACGATCTTGCGGGAGTTTTTTTAGCCATAACTTGCGATTATAAAGGAGCTTAATCACAGCAAGCAACGAGCAAAAAACAACTAACTTAATTCTTGCATATTGACTCGTGCTGGATAGCGCTTTAGAGTGTTTTGCTCACGGAAAGTTTATTTAACTGACATTTTCCTGAATTTCACCAGCTTAGTCGGCAACAGAATGGCAAGAAACACAACTAAGAGCATGCCGATAGTCACAACATCTCTTAGTTCGCATGATTATGGAAAGCAGCCGTTCAGTTGGAATAAACAACATTCATCAAAAAAGTGCGGTAATCACGTGTTTAATAAATATCTTATACCAAATGCGCACAACCTTCCTGAAGGTCAAGCGCTTAATATCACTGTCGAACAGTCTAATTTTTTAATCACCAAACAACAGGGGCAGATTATAGCGTTCGAAAACATTTGCCCACATCAAAACAAACCCCTTAATTGGTCTTCTGAATCTGTATTGGATGACGAAAGTGATTATTTACAGTGCCACCACCATGGTGCCCTTTTTTCTCCGTCAGACGGTGTATGCATTACAGGACCATGCCAAGGCAGTCAGCTAAAGAAAGCGACTGTCGGTATCGAGCAAGGTCATTGTTACTTGCTTTTTGCTTAACCCACAAAAAGCGACTTTGCTTTGCTGTCATAAAAAGCCAGTGGCTATGGTGAAACAACATCGTAGCCAATCGTTAAAGTTAATTTTTTTATCAACACATCTTTCAAGCTTTCGCCCAAAAGACAGCAAGTCTCGGTTTAATGACCAGCGACATTAGAACAGAAATGATCAATCCCGCAGGCAACGCAGAAATAAAAGTCGCCCCCCAATAATCGACAAACTCACTTGGAATCAGAAAGCCATGCAAGTTGATGGTTGTCACAATCGCCATAATAGATTCCATTATTACCGCCATCACAAGTCCAAACACAATGTTTTTTTGTGTCCTAGACAAAGCATAAAACACCTTATTCACCAGACTGTTTGTCACAATAGAGATCACGCCGCCAATTGGTGCAATACATAAAACACACCACGCAAATGACGATAACCAAGCCCCAATGAAATGATGAGAAAATCCGATGTTTCTCCAAGTCATTAAGAAGGTTAACAACCCCCCAATGACCATAATAAAGCTAATAATGATGGCAATTTTTTGAACTTTCTTTGACATAGATACACTTCCAAGGAATGATAGGATGGGAACGAAAACTAATTGACAATGTCAACTATATTTAATTAAATTGACTTTGTCAACTATCTGGAAATCACTATGCATAATACCGAATCAGCGCTACAAGCCCTTTTTATGAATACCATTGGCGGACTAAAAACCTCGATGAAAAACATCATGAAAGAAAAGCAACTGTCCCTGTCCCCCATATATTTTTTGGTTTTAAAAAACATTCATGATACGCCAGACTGTACCGCAAATTATTTGGCAGACATCACAGAGAAAGACAAAGGACAGATCACTCGATTGGTTCAAGAACTGATGAATCAATCAATGGTAGCAAAAATGCCTAATCCAACCGATAAGCGCAGTCAGTTTCTCGAGTTAACACCAATGGGGATGGCCTGTTATCAGGCCTTAGCCAGCGCCGATCGAGCGGTGCTTAAAGAAATGAGAGCCAATATTAGCGATGAAGACCTGACGTTGTTTTTGGCCATAGGGGAAAAAATGCTCGCGAATTTAAACGCAATTAATCACAAGCTATAGATCATTCTGCCTAAACCGTTTGCCATTAAATCTCTAACGCTAATTGCTCCAAAAAGAAACGCATCACTTGTTCACGTCTGCTTCCCTCCAACTGGGCCGAAGGCGTGTTCAAACTCTCCGAGATGCGGAACAGCTTATGATAGAAATGATCAATAGAATAACGTACATCATCCGGTTTACGCTCTTCACAGAAAGGATCGTCCAAAGCATACAAAGTTCTGTTTAGCGCCCCACTTACCTGCATACAACGAGCAATACCTATGGCTCCTAATGCATCCAAACGATCTGCATCTTGAACTATTTTGGCTTCAAGGCTTTCAGGAGCGACATTGGCACTAAAACTATGAGCACGAATGGCATGATGAATCGCATCGTAGTACTGACTGGGGTAAGCAATTGACAGTAAAAACGCAACGGCTTTGTCTCCTGCCATTGTCGAAGCCAAATGTCGATCCGGATGGTTTTTGGGTAAAGACACACAGTCATGCAGCCAAGCAGCAGGAACCACGACCGCTAAATCGGCACACTCTTCAATCGCCAGTTGCTTCGCAACTTTGACAACGCGAGAAATGTGGCTCAAATCATGAGCTGAGTCAGCATGCCCTTGGGTTTGCAAAAAGACACGGCAGTGATGTTCAAGTTCAGGTAAAAATTCTAATGACATCGTTTTTCCATGAGAGGTGAGGTATCTACATTAAAATGAAAAAGCCTACTCCATATACATGAAATAACACAGTAAAAAAGGCTTTGATTCGAAAACCAAAGCCTTTCTTTTAACGCTTAGATAAACACTTTTAGAAGGTATAACCCACACTTGCCATAAAGGTAATAGGGTCAATGTCTGTATCAAATGTCCCTGCAATGGTATGCACATCTGTATTGATATCCATGTACCAAAGAGAAGCGTTCGCAAACCAGTTTTCAGCAAAATTCACATCAACACCAACCTGAGCGGCAAATCCCAGTGAATTATCAAGACTTACGTCCGTTCCACCTAAAACAGACCCTTTGCCTTTTTCATCGAAGAACACGGTATAATTTAAACCAGCCCCAACATAAGGGCGGATTTGGCTGTTCACTTGTCCAAAGTAATACTGTGCCATAATGGATGGTGGTAAATGCGACACTTCAGCGACTTCTCCCAGCCCTTTTGTTGACACTTTATGAGTAAAAGGGGTTGCGGCTAAAAGCTCAACACCAAATTGCTCTGTCAACATATAAGTCAGCGTCACCCCAACTTGAGTATCACTATCCAATTCTAGCTCTCCAGAATTGGCGACATCATCACTGCTTTCATTTGGCATCACTACCGCAAGACCACCACGAACAAATACATCGCCAGCATTGTGAGCTAACGCAACAGATGAACAAAGCGCAGAAACAAGAGCGAGAGGAAGTATAGCTTTCATAATCGATTCCTTTTTTGGTCAAATAAAATGTCTGTGACAAAAAAGGTAACAGGATAGAAAATTAAATTATTAATCTAGATCAAGGTTTTACTCGCCACGTAACAACGACCTCAGCAACCTATTAGCTAGATCAAGAAAAGCAGAACTACCCAAATAAAATCACTTTTAAGACAATTGTGCAGATAAAAAGATGGGGGCTGGTAAAAACGATGAAAAAGCCATTAGTAAACCTAATAAAATATAAAAGTAAACTGATTTACCCTAATGCCATTTGTCGGTAAACTTTGCGAAAATTTTCTTATGGAAGAAATACCTATGCCAATACTTATAGCCGTCACTCTACTCTGGGCGTTTTCATTCAGTTTAATTGGGGTTTATCTTGCCGGACAAGTCGATGCTTGGTTCTCAGTTCTAATGCGCGTATCTCTTGCTACGCTGGTTTTTTTACCCTTCTTAAAACTACGTCAGATTGAAGCAAAAATCGCTTTTAAATTGATGATCTGTGGTGCTTTACAGTTGGGAATTATGTACGGCTTCTACTACCAATCCTTCTTGTATCTGTCTGTACCAGAGGTGCTGCTATTCACTGTAATGACACCACTGTATGTGACGCTAATCAATGACATGCTAGACAAACGATTTAATATCGGTTTCGCCATCAGTGCGTTATTGGCTATTCTTGGAGCGGTCGCCATCCGTTACCAAGGTGTCGATGAAGGCTTCATCAAAGGCTTAATGATAGTGCAATGTGCCAACTTGTGCTTTGCAGCAGGCCAAGTAGGCTATAAACGAATCATCGCAAAAGAGCGTCCAGACCTACCGCAGCGCACAGTTTTCGGGTGGTTTTTTATCGGTGCTCTCGCCGTCGTTATTCCTTGTTACATCGCGATGGGCAACACAGAACAGTTGCCGACAACGACTCTGCAATGGGGCATCTTGATTTACCTTGGGATTATCGCTTCAGGCTTAGGTTATTTTGCTTGGAACAAAGGGGCAACCATGGTAAACATCGGCACTTTAGCGGTGGCAAATAACTTACTCATCCCAGCGGGTATCTTGGTCAATGTGGTTTTTTGGAACAGAGACGCGGATATTCTACGCCTTACAATCGGTGGCGCTATTATCTTGTTGGCACTTTGGGTCAATGACAAATTTAACCAAAAATTTGCTGACGCTAAAGCAACAACAGCTTAATAAAACGCTAGCCAATCTGTAAAAAACGCCTAACAATCGTTGGGCGTTTTTTATAAATTTGACTAAAAATAATGGCTTACTCTTCGGTCAACCAAGTTTGAAAAGCGTTGCGATCACTTTGATCTGCTTTTTTGAACCAAAACTGTGACATTTCTAATTGAATACTAGAAACTGTTGGTTTGTATAAATCGTCAGCGATCCAAACACGGAGATCTTTACGAGTCGCTTCATCAGATTGGTTATACCAAAACTTCATCATATTAAGTGTGACCTTGTCTGACATGACCTCAGGTGCAGTAACAGGCCCACTAGAGGACGTTGTGCTGCCGCCCATAGTTTTATCTGTTAAGCGTTCAATTTCTGCAACATAGTCACGCGTATTCTGAAAACCCGATTTCGTTGCCAATGCCTGTTGTTGATAATTGACCTCTTTACCACTTAAGTCATCATGAATAGTGAACTGAGGATTTTTCGCGTTATCTTCCGCTTGTCTATGTGTTGAGATATAAGGTGCCTTCAGAGTCAAATAAGTATCTTTTTCAAACAAAAGATCTAATACAATTGGCTCAGACTGAAAGACTTGAGTATCGCCACCGCTGCGAAATAGCTTATTGAAGCGGACAACAATCTGGTGCTGACCTTCATCAAGGTCCACTTTAAAATCATTACCAAAACGCCCAGCGCTTTCAAGGTCAACATACATAATCTCATACGAACGAGGCACTTCAAATGTTGCCGCCATTGAAGGCGATGCAATTGAGCCACACAATACGGCTACAAACACTAGGACACGATTTTTTAAGCACATAGAACACCTCTTACAACACACAACAAAAAAAGAAAAGAATTTAGCATAGAGTGCTGTATTATTTGTTTATTAAAATAGGGTTATGAGAAACTTGCTAGATTTTGTCTTTTTTTATACCCTAAAAAAACAAACCATATAGACTGCTGGTCTCTAAATTGCCTTTCTAAAGACTTGTTAGCGCAAAAACAGGATAGAATTCAGAAGATTATGCCAAACAGTGCACAGACCCAGCTTAACCATTTGTTAACCTTACGAATCATAGAACTGACGATATTAACTTTAACCTTCTCATTGGCTGTCAGACCTCTATTTATTGAATCATCAGATATCTTACAACTGGCTGCACTATTAGCACTCGCCATCGTGATCGGCTTCTATTTTGTTGTCCGATCGAACATAATTCCGAAATGGGAAATCACGCTATCACTGCTTATTGCTTTAATAATTATTCTCCCAACGCTTACCATATCAGGAGGTGTCAATAGTCAAGTAGCGTATTTCTTACCGCTTTACCCTATTTTAGCGGCCTTAATAGGTGGCACAAAAGAATCTGTTGTGATTACTGTCATTCTGATCATCTACACTGTGATCGCAACTGTATTTGGTGACCTTATTACGGATTTAACAGATAAGATTGACTCAAGAGAAAAGTCTCTCGATCGTGGATTTTGGCTCACAACCGCCATCGTTTTTAGTGCTTTTTTTGGTCATTTTTTCCTAAAAAAATACGCAGAACTGACGACAAAGTTGAATGAAGAAAACATCCAAGATCCATTAACGGGTCTTTTGAATAGACGAGGACTAAACATCTATTTCAGTATAGAACTCAAAAAATCTCTATTAACATCATCACCATTAAGCTTAATTTTAATCGATGTCGATTATTTTAAAAAAATAAACGACCAATATGGGCATGACATTGGAGACATTTGTCTGATTGAGATTGGTCAGTTGCTTAAAAGGAACCTTAAGAATAAAGATATTATTGCTCGATTTGGTGGAGAGGAATTTATTATTATTTTACCAAATATTAATAAAGGTGAGGCAGCCTTAACTGCAGAGTATTTAAAGGACTTAGTCTCGAAAGAGACTTTCAGTGAATTTAATCTGGCGTTAACGATTACGTTAGGCGTAACGGACTATGAAAAACACAATGATAATGCTTTAAATATGACAAAACGAGCGGACAAAGCTTTATACAAAGGCAAGGAAAATGGGCGAAATAGAGTCGAATTGTCACAATGATTAGTAAGAAATAAATCTAAGAACACTCATTATAAACATCCGGATTCCATTTCTGCATCAGGGTCGCTGGATAACTCAAAGACGAATAACCAAACTGCTCATACAAACCATGAGCATCACGTGTCACTAATAGTATCCTGCGTAAACCTTGTAGCGCTGGGTAGTCATGAATGGTCTGCATTAACCACTTAGACAACCCTTTTCCACGATGTTCCTCATCGATAAAAACATCGGCTAAATAAGCAAATGTCGCTTGATCAGAAATCATTCTAGCAAAACCTATTTGCTTCCCTTCCGGCGAAAAAACGCCAAAACACAGCGAGTGCTCAAGTGCTCTTTTCAAGGTTGTTTTCGGAATATTGTTAGCCCAGTAGGTATTTGATATATAATGGTGGATAACATCAAAGTCCATCTCTTCATAATCACAGCTAATGCGATAACCTAATACCATGTTAGTTCTCCAATGATCCTTCAGTATATTTATTCTCTATTACGCCATCGACTGTATTTGGAATGTACGCCACGAGTAAAAGCCGACGAGTATACTTCCAAAATATCCACACCATATAAAATGGCCACAACAATAAAAGACAGCTTTATCGCTACATAAGAGTCAATAATAGCAATGCACACACCGATAGAAGCTAATGCCCAAATAGTCGCAGCGGAAGTGACCCCAATCACAGAGCCGTCTTTTGACAACATAACACCGGCACCAAGGAAACCAATGCCAGTAATAACCTGCCCTATAATTCGTGATGGATCTGTTATATCCACTGCAACTAACATAGAGGATGCGATAAACACATACGTCCCTAAAACAATGAGTGCAGAGGTTCTTATGCCTACCGGCTTACCTCTAAGTTGTCGTTCTAAACCAACCACAGCACCACAAAAGATAGCCGTCGCAATCGAGCCCCAGCTATAAGGATCAATAGAAAATAACGATTCTAAATTCATATGATTTTCTTAGGCCAAACGCCATGAGTGGAAAAATAAAACCTTATCGATAGGTTACTGAGTTTTTGCTATTAGTATAGTTTTAAATCGGAGGTAAGCACAAAAAAATAAGCAGAGAGCGCATACTAAAACACCGACGTCTTCCATGACATCATATGGATATTTTAAGCTAACATGGCACAAGCACCCAGGCTATAATCGTATTCTCATAACCATCTTGACGTTTATATTCTCGATATCCGTTCGACCTCGCGGCACCAATGAGATATACATTACCGTCGAATCTAATAGCGGTTGCTGTACTGCCATCTTGATAGAGCTCAGTCATGCTAATCGCAGGAAAAAAGACACTGCCAACAACATGATGGTCCGACGAACTTGCAATGACAAAGCCTTTATCTGTAGTAAACAAGGCTTTAGTACCTGCTTTTACAACACCATTCTCTCTGGGCAAAATATCATTAAGAATGGCACGAAACTCTACCGTAGAATCGAATACGATACCGATACCACCAACCACCTCATTGTTTTTTTCAGGACTACGAATAGCCGCATTATAAATATAAGTATGCGCGCCACCGTAACAAGCAAAAGGCATGAATGGCGACACGCAGTAAGCGTAAATATCTTGCGAATGGAACACGCCCATTCCTGCTGAATTTGCTTCTATGTTTTGTCCAATATAATGCTGATAAGTGTCATCTGAAAAGGCGAGATAACGCCCATTTTGATCATAAACGTACAAGCTATGATACACAGTATACAAAGAGTGTATTTTCCCTAACGTCTGACGAATACGGCTTTTATCAACCTCCGATGTCGATAATGCCGTTTGTAACGATGTATTCAACCCCCACCAGCGGCAGTCATTTGCACGTTCATAAAGATTACGATCCATAATGTCTACCGCCAAGCGGGCTTGCAGACTTATTGCATTCAATTGACCCGAAATGATAGTAGAAAACAAAGATTCAATGGAGTTCGCAAACACATTGTCTATATCTCTACCAATCTTTTTGATGGCTTCTAGTACAGGCATAAACTCCACAGCATCTTTGCGAGCCGCTGTGATAATACCATTCAAAACAATCAACTCTAGATCGTCATTGATAGAAATAGATTGACGACGGATATCAGACAAATCAGCGGAAATAAGCCCAGCAAGATCAGCAACCAATGTTTGATGATCCAGTGTCTCGCTTACCCGGTCCATGTTTTCTAATGCTAATAAGGACGCCACATGCCAATTTTCAGGTCCAGTATAACCTTGATAAGGTTGGCCTTTGGCCGTCACTTGAACACAGTCTTTATGATGAAACGACACTACTTTTGGCGCAGAGCTTATAGACAAATGAGTCGCCCCCCCCTGCTGGTAACTTTGTGGAGCAAACAGCACATCCCCCGCACCATTTAAGAGCAGAAAATGATTCTCCTCCTGTTCAAATAAAAGATGATTGGTAATTTCTCCTAGCTCGTTTTGAAATCGAAAACATAAAACAATAACACCAACAACATATCCCTCATCTATTACCGCATTAGCATACAAAAGGTTTGGTAGAGAATCAGCCGTTAAATCCGTGTGCCCAAAATACTCCACATAACGATCTGGGTATGTAATCGCTTGTTGAATGAAAGCATCCTGCACTTTGCCTCGTCGTGAAGGCTGGCTAAGCTGTAACACCACCTCACCATCAAGCGCAATGAGAAATGCATCTTGGTAGACTGAATAAATATCAATATAGGCTTGAAGTCTCTGTCTTAAAAAAACACTATCCCCTTCTTTTTGATCACTATTTTTTAAAAACTCGATAACATCATAGTCTGTGGCTAAAAAGCCAATATCAGCCGTTCGCTCAAAAAGGTTACGAATTAACACATCAATCGCCATCTGGCATCGAGACAGATCTTGCACGATCACCTTTCGAGCCTGCTCGTTTGTCAAACTTTCAATTAAGCGTTTCTGAAGGCGGTGGAACTGCCCCAAGGTATTCTCCATATCCTCCAAAATAGTCGATGCAACTTCTAAACTATTAATCTTGCCGATTAAAGCAATTTTTTCCCACCAAGTGCTCAATGATTTTAGTGTTTGATCATACTTATCCACCCCTTTGATAGAACGTTTAATGGTTGATTGGTTTTTAACAAGGAACAGGTCCACTACAAATATCCTAGAAAGCATTGAAGATCGCCGTAAATAGCAATTAGCTTGCCAATACCGAGACAACTGAAAAAAGCAAAATAATAGTGAATTACAAATGACAAAAGCCAATGAGTTAGATAATAACTCTGTTTTTTTAAAGATATAAAAAAGGAATGCCCTTAAACATTCCTACTTTCATCGTTTTGATAAATCGGTCAATTACCCATCAAATCTGCTTTAATAATGTAGAGACGATTCGAGTCAATCGTGCTTTGATCAAGGTGCTTTTGCTCCAACTTACCGTTAGTCGACCAGGTAGCAAAATCGTCATCGTTTAACACCCCAAGATGATTGTTATCAATCACCCATAAACCTTCCATCTTATCGTGTGGATAAGCCACTTCCTTCACCATATCAACCACCAAGGTTTTGCTGACAGGTTTAATCCCTTTTGCTGCTAACGCATCCCAACCGTTTTTCTGCACATATTGCTCAAGGGTCAGGCCATCAATCATCAACCCATAGCTTTCATCTTGCTTAATAGAAGAGGATAGAGGTACTGTCGAAAGCGGTGTTCCCGTACTTAAATCAACACGATAAACCTGTTTTTGAGCATTCGGCTTAGCCTTTGATATACCATCAGGACCTCCAAATAAAAAACTTCCATCACGTTCTAACACCAAAAACTGGTTAGCCGTTAACGCAGAAATTTCAGAATTTGAATTCTCCGTTTTCTCTTGGCGATACAGATACTGCTCAATACGGCCATTACTTAAATTCACCATGACAATACGAGTCAAATCGCCTTTATGCGCGGCTTTATCGGGGTTCGTCAATGTCGATTGCATAATGCCCACCAAGGTGGTTTCATCTGGTGTAATCGCTAAACCTTCCATGCCACGATTAGCACGACGATGTTGAAACTCCGCTGGCAAATGAAACCTCACCCGACTATCGTCTTTAAAGGCATTAATACGGTCAATTTCGACGCCATTAGCATCAAAATGTACAATATGAGGACCATATTCATCACTCACCCAAAACGTACCGTCTTTAAGCGCAACCAAACCTTCGCCATCTAGGCCATAATTGTCCAATTTAATAGGGTTGGTCGTTTTATCATACGGCTTGCTGTCGTCCTCTAGCACCAACCTACCATCAGCGTGATAAGGTGTTTCACCTGTGCCGCCCAAAGAAGATGTATTTGGCAATCCGGAAATCAAGCTGCCATCAGGTCGCTTTAATAAAATATTTTTGACCATGGTCACCTTGCCATCAGTCGCCACTTCAAACAAACCAATACGCGGAGTATAAGACGCCACAGGGAAACTTTTACCCTTACCGTATTCACCTGTGTAATCAGCATTCGGCCCACGATCAGTCAAAGCATAAAACTGATTAGCTTGATTAGGGCTAGCTGCCATGGCAGAACCAAAACCACCATTACGAATCTCGAATGGCTGATTGGTTTTGTCATCTATCAGATCGTTGCGTAAGATAGTATATGGTAACTCACTACCTTGCTTTGAGACTTTATCTGCAAAACCTAACGTTGAAGTCGTTACAGAATTATTTGCACAACCAGACAACGCACCAATAGAGATCAAACTCGCTAACCAAATATTACGTTTCATTCTATACCCCTTTGTGAAATAGCACATCAGTGCACTTTATAGTTCTCACTTTAGGGTAAAGATTGCCTATGACGCTTTGATGAACAAACATCAAAAAGCCCAAGTCTTGATTGTCAATGACTTAGGCTGTACTTATTCTTTATATTAAAAAAACTATTCTCTATAGTAGAAGAGCAGAGGGATACGATTTATTGACTCGATGGCCCAGTCGGACCACCACTACGATGATCACCACCGTGATAACCATCATTCGAAAATAGCGCACAAGCTACTAAACGCATCGATGCCATGCCAATCGATCGTGAATGGATCATGCTAAGTCGTTTATTACTGAATCACACAGTTGGTATATCAAAAGTGAACCGGTTCATAAAACAAGAATACAAACCTTATATTAATTGTTCAGGTTTGTTGATTGATTTACCAACTCACTTCGGACTTTGTTAACCACCGACTCCAAATCTTCAAACAAAAACGGTTTGCTCAAGAAATCGTTCATTCCGGACTCAAGACATTTACGTTTAATGCTCTCCTCCACATGAGCGGTTAAAGCTATAATAGGTGTTTGGTTCAAACCTTTGTTTTTCTCAATCTGCCTGATGGCAAGGGTGGCTGAAAACCCATCCATTTCAGGCATATTGCAATCCATGAAAATCACATCGTATTGTTTAGGGCCGTTGAATTTTTCCAATGCGATTATGCCGGTTTCAGCCAAATCAACAGAGCATCTCAACTTCAATAAGAATTGCTCACAGATCATTTGATTCACTTTATTGTCTTCAGCTAAAAGGATATAAAGATCTGACTCTAGGTTAGATTGCACGTTCGTCTTTTCTAGAGGACTCAGTTTCTGATCTTCTACTTCCGAAGCCAAAGTAAATGGAATCTCGACGGTAAAGCAGCTGCCAATCCCCATTTCACTTTCTAATGAAATACGTCCCCCCATAAGCTCAACTAGACGCAGAGTAATACTCAACCCCAAGCCCGTTCCACGAATATTAGGGTCAAAATGGCTCACTTGATAAAATTGTTCAAAAATTTGCTTTTGGTTCTCGGGTGAAATACCAATCCCTGAGTCTTTAACAGAAAAAGACAAGATAACGCTATTTTCTTCATTGCCTTGTTTACAAGAAACCTCAATTGAAATTTCCCCTTTTTCGGTAAATTTAAACGCATTTCCGACCAGGTTATAAAGAATTTGATGCAGCCTAAAAGGATCACCTTGCACTACGGGGGGGATATCTCCAATGATACATGTCAGCGCAATTGGTTTCTTTTCAAATTGCGGGGCAAGTAATAACCTCACTTCATTAACAACATTGCGGCTATCAAAGGGGATACTTTCTAGCGCCAACTGCTCGGCGTTAATTTTAGAGTAATCTAAAATATTATTGATAATGTGCATCAAGGTTCGCCCGGCATTATTAATGACAGTTACTTGCTGTTTTTGTTTTTCATTCAAGTCTCCCATCGCCAGCAATTGAGCCATTCCAAGAACCCCATTCATAGGCGTCCTTATCTCGTGGGTCATTGCAGACAAAAAATCTGCCTTAGCCTGTCCGGCTAGCTCGGCAGCTATCTTAGCTTTTTCTAGTTCTTCAGCCTGCGCTGAAAGCTTTAAATTGTCATTAAGCGCTTGCCAATAAATACGATTCTGTTGTTTTCCTGTCACAAAAATAAACAGCCCATAACCCAGAATTAAGCCAACAACAATAAGGTTACCAGGCTCATTAAGAAACAAACCAGCCGCCAAAGCAAAAGGAAAGCAGATTATAACAAAGTAACTGCGCATGATCTGATAAGAGGGAGCCAACACTGTAACGCCACCAATACTGATACCAGCGGCCGCCATCATATTTATCGTCACTGCCAAATCAACCACAGGGTTGACGTAAAATAACCAAGCCGCACCACTTACCCAAACTGCAGCGGAGGCATTGTAGACAAAAGCATAATGAAAGAAATACGCGTTAATTCTAGTACGACTAGGGGAAGATACTCGTAAAAACAACACCAAACGATAAACTTGCAGCAGAACAAAGCCGCTCGAAAAAAAACCAATGATATCTAGATGTTGACGAGCCGTCACTGAGCTAAAAACTGCTCCCCAAAAAGCCAGCAAATAAAAGATTCCGCCAAATCTCGAGCGTTGCGCCAAGTCCTTTAAGCTGATATCACTGACTTGCTTATTACTAAGCATATACCTTGAATTATTCAATAAAACTCTCAGCTAACAGGCGAATTAAAGAGAAATGTCATCAGAAAAAAGCAACTGATTTACCCACAGGATAGTAGAGCATTTTAAGAAGATTGAAAACAAGCGTAAAAAAGACCAGCGGGGGGAAGGCCGCTGGTCTTTGTTATCAAGACACTCTGATCATTATTTCGCCAATCAGACTGCAAATTGATTCATTGTATTGTCTTTACCAGATGCTTTAAGAGCCTGCTCACCAGAGAAATATTCTTTATGATCATCACCAATGTTTGATCCAGACATGTCCTGATGTTTCACACAAGCCAAACCTTGGCGAATTTCTTTACGCTGTACTTCTCTTACATAACCCAACATGCCAAGTTCACCGAAGTAGTCTTTCGCTAAATTGTCCGTAGACAAGGCGGCCGTATGATACGTCGGCAAGGTAATCAAATGATGGAAAATACCCGCTTGAGCCGCCGCGTCTTTCTGGAAACTGCGAATACGCTCATCCGCTTCCTCTGACAATGCGCTACCGTCGTAATCTTGAGACATCAGCTTGTCACGGTCATATTGACTCACGTCTTTGCCTTCCTCCATCCAAGCATCAAACACTTGCTGACGAAAGTTTAATGTCCAGTTAAACGACGGACTGTTGTTATAGACCAATTTGGCATTTGGCATAACATCACGTATACGGTTAACAATCGTAGCAATTTGACCGATGTGTGGTTTTTCCGTTTCAATCCACAATAAATCCGCACCGTGTTGCAAAGAGGTAATACAATCCAGCACCACACGGTCCGCACCAGTGTCTGGCTTAAAGCGAACCAAACCATTAGCCAAACGCGTTGGTTTGATGAGACGATCACCCAGTTTGATAGCCATATCACCCGATTTCATTTGTGCCAATGAAGTCACTTCTTCGCCATCAATAAAGGCATTGTATTGATCGGCCAAGTCACCTGCTGTTTGAGATACAGGGATCTTTTGAGTCAAGCCCGCGCCCAAAGAATCGGTTCGCGCCACAATCACACCGTCATCTACACCAAGCTCAAGAAAGGCATAACGAACGGCATTAATTTTCGCTAAGAAATCCTCATGGGGAACAGTCACCTTGCCATCTTGGTGACCACATTGTTTGGCATCAGACACTTGGTTTTCAATTTGAATACAGCAAGCCCCCGCTTCGATCATTTTCTTCGCTAGCAAGTAGGTTGCTTCTTCGTTACCGAAGCCCGCGTCAATATCGGCAATAATCGGCACAACGTGAGTTTCAAAGTTATCTACTTTTTGCTGTGCCGCTTGCTCACGCACTTGATCTCCAGCAGCTCTCGCTTCATCCATTTCTTTGAAAAGATGCTGTAACTCACGGGCATCCGCTTGTTTTAAGAAGGTATAAAGTTCTTCTATAAGAGCTGGCACGGAGGTTTTCTCATGCATAGACTGGTCTGGCAATGGACCAAATTCAGAACGCATGGCCGCCACCATCCAACCAGACAAGTACAAGTAACGGCTACGGGTTGTACCAAAATGTTTCTTGATAGAAATCATTTTTTGTTGGCCGATAAATCCATGCCAGCAACCTAAAGACTGAGTGTAATTCGCTGGGTCTTTGTCATAGTTCGCCATGTCTTCGCGCATTATCTTAGCTGTGTATTTCGCGATATCTAGCCCTGTATTAAAACGGTTTTGCAATTGCATTCTAACCACAGATTCTGGGTTCATTGCGGCCCAAGTTGGACCTTGTGAATGGATCGTCTGGCTAGCTTGTTGCGTTTTATTTTTGTAAGTATGCATCGTTTTTCTCGCTCTTTAGGTTGTTTAAATGAGTACAAATTCTTAACAATTCATTCGTTTTCAGTGCGTGTCCTTTACCTGTATTCGGTAGGCATGTAACAAGGGCTCTGTATAACCGTTAGGTTGAATAGCACCTTTGAAGATCAAATCCTGAGCGGCTTTGAAAGCGACGCTATTGGCATTGTTCGCCATCGGACGATATCCCACGGTGGCTTTATTTTGTTCATCTACCACCAATGCCATGCGTTGCATCACCTCATCAATTTGCTCTTTGCTACAGATTCCATGCAGTAACCAGTTCGCCAAGTGCTGACTGGAAATTCGCAAAGTGGCACGGTCTTCCATCAAGCCCACATTGTTAATATCAGGAACTTTTGAACAACCAACGCCCGCCTCAACCCAGCGCACCACATAACCGAGCAATCCTTGAACGTTGTTTTCGATTTCACGTTCGATCACTTGCTGCGACAAAGTAAGGTTGCTTGGAATCGTTGGGATAGTTAATAGATCCGTTAGATTCGCTTTTGGGCGGTGTTTAATACGCTCCTGCACTTCAAACACATTCACTTGGTGATAATGCAATGCGTGCAATGTGGCCGCAGTTGGTGATGGCACCCAAGCTGTATTGGCACCCGCTTTAGGGTGAGCAATTTTCGCTGTCATCATGGCCGCCATTTCATCTGGCATTGCCCACATGCCTTTGCCAATTTGTGCTTTACCTGGCAAACCACATTGCAATCCAATGTCTACATTGCGGTTCTCGTAAGCTTGGATCCAAGGTTGATTCTTGATTTGGTTCTTTGGCAAAAAGGCACCCGCTTGCATACTGGTGTGAATTTCATCGCCAGTACGATCTAGAAAACCGGTATTGATGAAGAAAACTCTTGATTGCGCCTGACGAATGCACTCTTTCAAGTTCAGGGTGGTGCGACGCTCTTCATCCATAATGCCGATCTTGATGGTGTTTTCAGGCAAACCAAGCATTTGCTCAACGCGGGAAAATAATTCGCAGCTAAACGCGACTTCTTCTGGACCATGCATTTTTGGCTTCACAATGTAGATACTGCCAGTGCGGCTATTTCTCATTCGGCTATGGGCAGTACGTTGTAAATCCAACGCGCCAATCAAGCTGGTCACCACGGCATCGATAATGCCTTCGGGAACAAAGTTACCCAGCTCGTCTTGCATTAAGTCGCATTCCATCAAGTGGCCAACATTACGAACCAATAACAGAGAACGACCATGCAAACGGTATTCTTGGTTATTTAAATCCGTAAAAATACGATCAGGATTCATGCGACGTGTTTGCGTTTGCCCATCTTTTTCGAAGCTGGCTTCCAGCGTGCCCTGCATCAGTCCTAACCAGTTGCGATACACTTCTATTTTGTCTTGCGCATCAACGGCTGCCACTGAGTCTTCACAATCCATAATGGTGCTTAGGGCTGACTCAATAAGAATGTCATTGATATTGGCAGGGTCTTTCATACCGTTTTTGCCGTTACGATCAAACTGAATTTCTACGTGCAGTCCATTGTTTTTCAGCAAAATAGCTTCTGGTTCGCTGCGCTGACCATTTACCGCCACCAGCTGACAAGGTTGCTGCAAACCGGTTTGGCTTCCATCTTGAAAAAAAGCCAACAAATGATGGTAATAAACGACATAGCTGATCACGTCTTTGTGAGAACCAGACTCCAGCGGAAACACCTCATCCAAAAAGTCTTTCGCTTTGGCTATGACGGCGTCACCACGAACTGAGTTATAGGTTTTGCCTGTCGCTAGCTCACCGGCTTTGGCAATCACATCCGTGCCGTAAAAAGCGTCGTACAAACTACCCCAGCGGGCATTGGCAGCATTCAATGCAAAGCGGGCGTTCTTTACTGGCACAACCAATTGAGGCCCTGCCAAGCTGGCGATTTCTTCATCAACATTCGTCGTAGTAATGGTGAAATCGTCTCCCTCTTCGACCAAGTAACCAATCTCACGTAAGAAAGCTTCATATGCTTTGATATCCATCGCTTTGCACTTGTGGTCAAGATGCCATTGGTCAATCTGATATTGCACCGCATCGCGAGTGGCCAACAGTTGGCGATTAATCGGCGACAAATCGGCCACTAATAGCTCAAGGTCGCGCCAGAATTTAGTGGGTTCGATAGCGTGAAGCGGCAGCACTTCTTCATTGATGAAGTGGCAAAACCCTGGATGAATCACACTGTTATTTTTCGCTTGGGGCATATTCATCTCGCTTTCCTTCTTTCTCTTATCGTTCTGATTCTTAGGGTTAGCAATGCGTTTAAACTCTCTAACGATTGCTTGATTTATAGTCTATGCCCGTCTAATCTAAAATTTCACAATAAGAATTACACAGTGTAAATTTTACAAAAATGAAAAATAAAAATAGCCTCAATCGCAAGGCCCATTTTTTGGGCACAAAGATCCGCAACCTGCGTAAACGCAACCGTTTGACGATGGAAGACCTTTCTGCACGCTGCATAAAAGTCGACGCAGAATCCGCACCATCTGTGTCATATTTATCCATGATCGAAAGGGGAAAACGCATCCCAAGTGAAGACGTTTTGGAAGTGATTGCTAGCGTTTTTCAAAAAGATGTTGACTGGTTTTTGGATGACATTCCGGAAGAAGAAGCCATTACCCCAACCAAAGGATCTGGCGGTGGTATCGATGGCATGGCGTTAGAGCCAAACTTTTTGTTTTCCAAAGAAATACTTCAAATTGCTATCCCTGAAATGCTTTCTCAGACTGGCACCAGCGGTCGTCAATTTGCTCATTTATTGATTCGCGCCCACCAAGAACATCATCAAAATCATTTCCCAGATTTAGAGCGTGCGGCGGAAGAAGTAGGACTCAAACGCTTACCATTGAGCCTTGATGAAATTATCGCCATTACTAAACAGATGGGGTTACAAATCAAATGGTTTCGCAAAACACCGCTGGCGGTTTTACAAGAAATGGGCATTGATGAAAGCCATGTAGTGACGTCTTTTTTTGATCCACCAGGTACGATTTACATCAATCAAATCATGAAAAATCAGCCTCAGCGTCTGAAATACAATCTTGCGGTACACATAGGCCACACGGTATTACACGACAAAGACGGGCTAAAGAACGTCTTAATCACCGGGCGAAATGAGATATCGCCACTACAAGCGAAAACCACCAAAATTCAATCGTCAGGTATGGATGCTCAGGATATTTTGTTTGCTTGGCGAGACTTTGAATGCAGTTTTTTTGCTGGTGCGCTGCTGTGCCCCAAAGTGCCATTTAGGCAAATGCTGGATCGCAATGGCTACGAAATTAATACCGCACAACTGGCGGGTGTTTCTGAATCCGTGACTATGCGCCGCATGACCGCAGCATCGCCTTATCCCCACTGGCATTATTTCGACGCTTATGCACCTGGCAAACTGAAGGCTGTGTATCGGGGCAATGGTATTCCCTTACCTTGGGGGAATATGAGTACCGTGGAAGATCCCTGCCAACACTGGTCCGTGTTTCGCAAAATCAGCGAGCCGAGCACTGGCACCTCTGCACAAATATCTATTCTCAATGTGGGCGACGAGCCACGCATTTACGCTTGTGAGTCGGTCAAAGTGCAAGACCTTGCTGGCAACAGCCACGTACTTTGCTCCGGTATTGATCTGAACCCTGCCATTGATGCCCAAGGCAAAGACGCTCTATCCATCGCCGCCGATTTACGGGAAGCTTGCGTTACCAAAGGAGGCTCATCCCAAATCCCGAGAAGCATTAAAAAAGACCTCATGAGCGTGGCGAAAATTCTCAATATTAATTGGGTAGAACGCGGCATAGACAGTGATGCACGTTTAATTTGTTCACGCGGTGCCGTTTGCCCAAGGAAACCGAGCTGTTATCAGCAATGTGAAGCAAGATAAAAAATAAGACCCAAAAGACAATTCATTTTTTTGGGTCTTATTCAAACAATCCATTTATTTGACGAAAAGCCGTTTTAAGAACCCGCTTTTAAGCTTTCCAATTTCAAGCCACTTGCGCTTCTGTTCGGAAAGCCTTTCCAGTAGGTATTATCTGGTTTGTCCATACCATTTTTGTCTTTACTCCATTTCCCATCATTGGAAACGGGAACAAGATCAAAGTAGCTCGACATAGCAGAATCTTGTTTTAAATACTTACCGAGCCATGCGGTAATAAAGTGCGTTGAAATATTGTTCATGCGCACATTGTCCCAAACAGGATCCAGGTAATGCATGCTTAGGTTAAAACCCAAGTCCGGAGACAGCACATTGGCTTCTTTCGGTGGTGCCATTGGCGCACCCGCATTATGATTGGCATAATCAAACGTCAGTAAAGAACGATCAACGCTGCTTGCAGACTTCCATAAAGCACGTACACCCTCTTCATAGCCGACCACATCGTCTTCTGAGCCAGCAATGAAGAGCATAGGAACTCGAATGCCTTTTGTGGTGTTTGAATCCATAAAACGTCTTTTCATCCCAGCTGGGGCGAAAGTGACAGCAGTTTTAATTCGCTCATCCGCTAACGCTAAATATTCTTTGCTGCCGCTCAAGTACTGATCCAATGTACCTTTGGGTGAAGAAAAAAAGCCTTCTCGTTGATCCAAAGCATAGTGTGTCAAACCGCCACCCACAGTCACAACCGTACCGTAACCGCCCATGGAATAGCCAATGATTCCCGTATTGTTTGCATCCACTAAGTTATACAAAAAGGAGGTTTTGTCTTTGGCTAATTGGCTAATTTGATCTAAAACAAACAACTGGTCTTTGGTTCGATTCACCAAGCTTGAACTGATCTTAGATAACGTGCTGTAAGTGGAGTCAGTATGATCAATAGCAACAACCACATAGCCTTTTGAGGCAATATTTTCAGCGATCGGCGACATTAAAAAACGATTACCAGGATAACCATGGGACATAATAACCAAGGGGAATGCTTGCTTGGTGCTTGCAGGCTTGGCTTCTAAAATGGCTTTGCCATGTAAATCAACGAGTGTTTTGCCATCTCGCATATAGGCTTTAAGTACCCGAGAACCACTGGCGTTAGCCTCTGCCGGATACCACACCTCAACCGTCAAAGGTCGATCATAATAGGGAAACGCATCGCCCTCTTTTCTATTGATGTCGGTATTTAAAATATCGATTTGGTTTTTATGAATAAAATCCAGTTGTCTAACGCCAATCGTTTGCTCGCCATAGGCGGCAAGCTCCGGGGCGTCGGCCCGTATGATATCGATCCTGTTTTCTGCTCTTAGGGCTGAAAATGGGATGCAGGTTGCAACCAATAGCGTCAAGGCGCATCGAGTCATCGGTTTATTTTTCATCATAACCATCCTTATTATCTTTATTTTTGAAGAGTAAAACGCTTACCAAACAATATTTTTCATATTGGCTTAATATTTAGGTAATCGATTAACCAAGCGAAGTATAAACAAGATAATCCTTCCTTCTCAAGTCCTAAAACAGTCATTGCTCAATGAATCCAGCGGCTTGCTTGTTGCCCTTATCAAACGCAGTTAGAATCTTTACACACCAAAGCCCTTGCCAAGGATATGTCATGCCGCCCAGCCAACGTCGTCAACAAAAGCACGCCACAACCAACCGAGTATCTTTGGCTATGGTGGCGGCTCATGCCAGCGTATCGACAGCAACCGCTTCTCGTATTATCAACGGCATCACGAACAAAGCATCGGAACAAACCATCATTCAGGTTAAAAAAGCAGTGGAAGAATTAGGCTACCGTCCAGCAAGCATTGGCAGAGCCTTAAGATGCCAGGAAAGCCGAATGGTTGGCGTATTAGCGGCAAGCTTGGCGAATCCAACCATGTCTGCCATCGCCTCCTCCATAGAGTGGGCATTAAGAGACGAAGGCTACATCATGTCCCTTTGTGACACCCATGAAGAAGCCGACATTCAAGACGAATATTTACGAGAAATGCAGTCTCAGCTCGCTCGCGCTGTGGTCATAATTGGTGCCGTACAAAGTGAGTTACTCAGTGATTACCGTCATAATGGCACGACACTCCTGTTTGTTAATCGCCCCGCACCAGACCAAAAAAACAGCCATTATGTTGGGATCAACAATTACCAAGCCGGAGTCGATGTTGCCAATACCCTTTTGCAGAATGGAAAACGACACATTGGGATTATTCATGCGTCTTTAGAATTTACCGCGGCTGCCGAACGGCGTAGAGGCTTATTAGACAGGCTGTATGAGGAAGGCATTCACCCTAAAGATATTCCTCATGCCCACGCAGAAGGACTAAATCATCTGGAAGTTGGCTATAAAAGTATGCAGACTTTTTTGGAGATGCCCAAAAGGCCTGATGTCATTGTTTGCCTAAGCGATATGCTGGCCTATGGCGCCTATCGTCTTACTCAGGAAATGGGGTTAGATCCTGTGGAAGACTTCACTTTTTTTGGCTTTGATGACAACCCGCTTAACCCTTGGATTGCGAGTTGGCTAAACTCGGTTGGCGTTCCTGCAAGCGCCTATGGCCCCGCCACAGTCGCCACTTTAAAGGCCATTTGGAATCAATCTCCACCAACCGAGCCTGTTTATCTTCCACATCAATTTCGTTTGAATAAAGCGTTTTTTCTTCTGCCACTGAAAAAATGAGTTATCTCATGGCTAATCTGATCAGCTTCTCACGTACTCAGGATACGTCTCAAATTTTGCTTTTACACTAGGCAACATTAAAGCAAACCCTGTAATTTAGCGTATTGCAGCAACATAATGGTTTTTCCGTCTTTAATTTCACCAGATTCCACCATGGAACAAGCTAGCTGGAAATCTAACTCAAGCACTTCAATATTCTCCTGTTCATGCTCAAGCCCTCCCCCATCAGATACCTTCATGTTGTCAGAGTATTCAGCGACAAAGAAGTACAGAATCTCTGTCACAGAGCCTGGCGACATGTAAGCTTCAAAGATTTTTTTTACTCGCTCGACTTTAAAGCCTGTTTCTTCTTCTGTCTCTCGTTTTATGCAATCTTCAGGGTTATCTTGGTCCAATAATCCAGCACAAGACTCAATCAACATGCCATCCTGATTGCCATTCACAAAAGTAGGCATTCTAAATTGTCGCGTCAGTACGACCGTCTTTTTTTCAACGTTGTAGAGCAAAATAGTCGCTCCGTTACCTCTATCGTAAGCCTCTCGCTCCTGACGTTGCCATTGTCCATTTTTGCCCTTTAGTTCAAAAGAAAACTTATTCAAGGTATACCAATTGTCAGATAGAAGCGTTTTTTCAATGTTGCGAATGTCTGTCATGACTGTACAGGTTCCTAAAAAAGTTTATAAAAGATACCAACCAAATATAACAGGATGAGAAAGCTTTAATCCATCCGTTCGAACGAGGACTTTAAAAATAGACAGTGAAGCGATAACAACACTGAACTTGATCACAAACGCTCCTCGCAACCTCTAATCCGTATAAAAATGTCATTTATCCTCAATCAACCCTATCGAAATAAGCCTACAAGTATTAAAATCAGCGCAAATTCCCCTACCCTTAGTTAAGGATCTCTCATGACTTTGTCGACAGGTCAGGCTACTAATGTTGTCGTTGTTAGTAACTCTTCCGATAATCCCTTTGCTATTGATGTCGCCTATGCAATGGGACAACATGAAGACATCGCTGATTTAATCAGTATGAAGCAGTTCATGAACTCCGAGTTTTGCCCTCGATTTATTTCCGATGAAGCCGATTTCGATAACATTGGGCGTAAGCTCAAGGGGAAAGCGGTTATTATCGTTAGTACTGGCAGTCATGTAAAAAGTCGTCAAGAACTGGCCATGTCTAACCTGATCATCGCCCGTGCAGCAAAAGAGAATGGCGCTGACCGCGTCATTCTGGTTGAACCAGATCTTTTCTATAGTGCACAAGATCGTGGCCCACATCAGAGCTTAGGTGAAACCAGTTTTGAGCGTGATATCCAAGATGTTAAAAAATTCGATGGCCAGCCTTTTACCGCCAAACTTTATGCACAGTTACTAAAACTATCCGGCGTGGACACTGTGATGACCATTCACAACCATTCTGAATCCGTGCAAAAGATGTTTAACGAGGTGTTTGAAGGCGACTTCCACAACCTTATCCCATACGAGATCTACGCCCATTACTTGTTGAATTCGAATATTCTTAACTATGGTGAAGATGGTGAAGGGCTTGTTCTTTGTGCTCCCGATAAAGGCGCACGCGACTTCGTTAAGCAAATGTACAAAACACTCGGCCTAAGCAAAGCAAAATTTATCATGCTAGACAAAGACCGTACCGCGGAACGCAAAGTGGAAATTACTCTCCACAAAGAAAGCGAACACACTTTCGACGGCCTAGATGGCGCGAGTATTGTGTTGTTTGACGACATGGTTCGCACGGGTTCTACCGTAGTGAAATCTTGCCAATTCTTACAACAAATCAATCCTCAGCGCATGGTGTTTGCGGTATCGCATTTCTATGCCAGCGATGAAGGTCGCGAGCGTATGGCGCACCCAGCCATTGGCGAAATTTTGACACTGAATACCTTACCAACGATTTTGAACCGTGATGAGCAAGGTCGTTTGCGTAAGAAAATGGTGGTATTGAAAGTGGAAAAATGGCTTGCTCAAGAACTTTGCAACATTCTTGATTTGCCACAAACACATGAGCCGAACCCTTACAAAATCGATATGTCGTCTAAAAACCCTCGTTTTAAACGCAAAATCTGGTTTAGTGAAGAATTGTCTGAGTTAAAAAGCTAATACGAAACTTAACTAACATTACCAACAAAAATGCCGCGATCACGCGGCATTTTTGTTTCTGTTCGATGTAACTTCTTTGTTAAGCACGAAAAGCCAATAAAAGAATGTCTTTGATTTTACGATCGATTTCTACTTGAGCAGTCTCAAAATCCGCTCGTTCTACCTTGTACAAGAACGGCTGAACACCACGTAATTTCTTAATGGCTTGTGGATCTTCCGCTAACAAAACCGCCACATAAGAAAAGGCATCGTAGTAGGGAAACGCTTGTTCACGCAATGCGTTCAAGTAGGAGTCAACCGACGCCTCTCCAAACACTTGCTTTATCGCTGTCACGGCACCAAATACAGCAACGCCTTCACATAAAGCCGGTACTTTTACGCCTTCATAACCCACTGGATACTGACCGCGTACCATTTCTTGAATCACATCGGCAAGTAACATGACGTCATTACTAAAGACTCTCGCAGGCATATGGATTTTATAACGATAAGGTTCATCAGCGTGTTCAAATACGGCACTTGGTTTGGCAATGTCATCCCAAACTTCAAAGCCAGCAAATTTGGCGTCCTCTACGGCTTCGCCAAAAAGAAACTCGACTGCAGGTAACCAAGCCGCTCGCAATTTCTCTAATTTATTTACTTCTGTTGAGTAAGTGTCTGCCACAACCTCATCCTTATTTATTCTGAAAGAAATAGAGCGTCAGACTCATGGTCAACACACTCTTTTAGATAGAAGAAACCTTACCATATTGAAGAGAATCAAGCAGGAAAAATTCGATGATAAATGGCTAGATTCAGTGAATAACAATGGAATTTAGATCAATGAAACCGAGGAAAACAACGAACAACCTCACCTGAGCTGGCTGTCCTTACTGCCCGCTCGATTATACCAAGAAGTCCGTCCTTTCTTCTCTTGCTCAGACTGGCATTGAATGCACAAACGCACACCTGAAATGGCTTTGCGACGAGCCTCAGGAATGACGGCATCACACTCTTCACAATGGGTCAGACTCTCGCCTTTTGGCAGGCTGTTTTTTGCGCGCTCCACTTCGGAATCAACCGTCGCCTCTATTTGATCTTGTACCGCGCCATCTTGCGCCCAACCACTTGCCATAATCGTTTGGCCTCACACTCTATAAATAACCAATTTACCGTTTAGCAATCTCTTACAATTGCTTTATTATTGGCCGCCGTAAAAGACACGCCAAATAATTTTTATGTATTTAACAGCCTACTTATTAAAAATAGGCGGCATTAAACCGAGAATAGGTCAAAGTCTCATGAACAAGTCTCTCATTTCAGCCACTCTTTGTGCGCTTAGTGCCACAAAAATATATGCCGGTGGCATGGATCTATCAAGACAATCCATAGCGCCTCTATTCGAGCAGGGAACTTATCTTGAGTTAAGTGCCTATGCCTTAGGGCCAAAAGTATCAGGAAAACTAACGGACTCAATCCAATCAGGAAACGTGGCGAATAGACACTATTTTTTTGGTGGAGCCTATAAACAAGACGTGTCCAACTCAACATCAATGGCCATAATTATAGATCAACCTTTCGGTGCAGATATTCACTACCCTTCGAGTACGACTTACCCTCTTTCTGGAACCCGTGCTTCTGTCGATACCCTAGCCATCAGTGGAATCATTCGCTATAAAATAAATACACCTTTTTCAGTCTATGGCGGGCTAAGAAATGTCACATCCCGTGGTGACGTTACCGTCCATCAGAGATCGAACAATCTACTCTACACAATGACAACAGATACTCAAAACGATTGGGGTTATCTGTTGGGCGCTGCCTACGACATTCCAGAAATCGCTTTTCGCGCCTCATTAACCTATCACTCAGCGATAAAAGTAGATTTTGAGAGCAAAGAAAACCTTGTCAGCTCCTCTTTTGCAAAAGAGACTTCGTTTAACGTAGATATGCCCAAGTCAGTAAATTTTGACTTTCAGACTGGTATTACGCAATCCACATTGCTTATGTTTTCTGCACGTTGGGTAGAATGGAAAAATACAAAAATCACCCCCGAACTTTTCACCCAGTTTGTTAATGCCGGAAATAACCTTGTTGGTTTTAGGGAAAACACCATCACCTACTCTCTCGGGCTTGGCCAGAAACTAACAGACACGCTTACAGGGTTACTCTCCATCTCGTATGAGAAACCATCAGAAAACCTAGTTAGCAACCTGTCACCGACCGATGGATTTACGTCATTAACTGCTGGGCTTAAATATCAAGCAACAAAAAACACAGCCATTACGACAGGCGTATCTTACACATGGATCGGCGAAGCTAAAGCCAATCTAGCGGGAAATGAAGTAACATTCGAAGACAATCACAGTGTGAATTTTGGGATAAAGCTATCGCATCATTTTTAATATTGGCATAAAAAATAGCAAAAGACCTTATTCCACCAGATCAATGGGACAAATAAAGCCTTTTGTCATACAAGGCAAGGTCGCTGTAAACTGACTTGTGTACGCTCTTCACTCTCTTTATCGATTACTCAACAATATGCCGCCGCCCATAGTGATAAACAACCCGCCCGTAATTTTGGTGATTTTGGCTTCCATGTTTTTCAGTGAGAAACGTTTTCCTAGATGCGATATACCAAAGGCGTAACCGATATGTACGCTGGTTACGATAGCGCAGATGGTAATAAACATGACAGAGAATTGTTGGTACGCTGGCGACTCTAGCGTTAAAAACTGCGGTAAGAAAGCCGACAAAAATATCAGTGTTTTTGGATTACTGGCAGACACCAAGAAAGCTTCACTAAAGAGCGCAAGTCCCGTTTTAGTCGACCCAGCAACGGCTATATTATCTACTGCATCAAACGTTGATTTCTTTTTCGATCTCAAGGCTTTAATACCAAGGTAAATCAAGTAGGTTCCGCCCATTATTTTCATCGCCAAAAACCAGACAGGTAATGTTTGTAACAGTGCCCCAACCCCTAAAGCCACCAGACACACGATCAAAAATTGACAAGTCAAATTCCCGAAAATCGTAATAAAGGCCGATTTCCAACCAAATTGAATGCTGTTTTTAAGCACAAGCAATACATTCGGCCCAGGCGACAGAGTGGTCACCAAGTAAGCCAAAAAAAATAAAGTCCACAGATGAAAGGTCATAGTTTCTCCTTAACGGTATAGCGCCATTAGTGTCTGATTGGTAATGGTGTTTGTATCATCCATACAGACCAAAACCTCAGTAAAGACTAATTTATCACCTTATTTCGCTAAAAGCGGAATATTTCGTCATCGATTGGTAATATCATTCAATTTACCCTCTCCATAGGTGTGTTAGAATCCTCGCTTCCAGCCGCAAGAGCGGTGGTGTAGAGAAGACCATCCTGTAAGGTCTTAATATTCATGAATATTTTGGAGAAACAACCATGCGTTTATCGCTTAAAATGGGATTAGCCGCACTTATTGCCGCAATACCAGCTCTTGCATCAGCTCACCCAGGACATGAACATACAACAAGCTTTATGACTGGCTTTATGCACCCTATGGGTGGCTTGGATCATTTATTGGCTATGTTAGCAATTGGTCTTTGGGCGGCTAGCCTTGGCGGTCGCGCGTTGTGGGCTGTGCCGGCAGCGTTTGTTGGCACTATGTTAATTGGTGGCGGGTTAGCGGTTGCTGGTGTACAGGTTCCTTTCATCGAGCAAGGCATTGTCTTATCTGTGATTCTGATGGGAGCATTGTTAGTAGGAGCGGCGCGTTTCCCTATTACCGTTTGCGCTGGTATTGCAGGTTTATTCGCCCTTTTCCATGGCGCCGCTCACGGATTAGAAATGCCGTTAAACGCTAACGGCGCAGAATACGCTTTGGGCTTTGCTGCCGCAACCGCCTTGTTGCACGTTGCGGGTATCGGCTTTGGTATGGCCGTGGCTCGTTTCCAAACGCCTATCGTCACTCGCGTTATGGGAAGTGTGATTGCTATCGTAGGTATGTACCTAGCTATTGCCTAAGAAACATCAAGACCGCACTGCCTTCCCAAAAAGCAGTGCGGCTGTTTATTTACCACTTTACCGACTTTAACTGTGTCAGTGTGTTGCTGACAATGGGCCTAAAATACAAACCGCCTCGACTTTAAACATTTAATCACTGTACACAGAATCATCTATTTACAAAATTATCAGATACCCAGACAGAATTTATGTGTATGATTTTGTGTGTTTGTTCATTATGAAATAAAGGATCATTCGTTGAGTAAAGCCGAGTTTAAACAACCCTCAGCCCTATTGTTTTCATTGATTACTTTTTTCGCCATTACTTTCTTTGGCGTCTATTGGACACAATCGGCTACCGACTCGATCATTAGTCAACAGCAATCTCTTTTAAGCGATCTATCACGAACACAAGCCTCCTCTCTAGAGCGCCACCTGTCAGCCGCTTTTACTTCAGCGCAAATTTTAGCGTACGAAGTAGAATTAAATAATGGTAACACTGACTGGTTTAATGACTACGCTGATAAGTTAATTCAGTCCATTGGAGGGATCGAAAACCTTCAACTGGCACCTGATGGTATTATTCAAAAGATTTATCCTATCAAAGGAAATGAAGCCGCAATCGGCCTAAACATCGTCTCCAGCCCCAGATTTATAGATGAAGCAATATTAGCCATAAAAAACCGTAAACTGTTCGCGATAGGCCCAGTTCCTCTCGTTCAGGGTGGTATAGCTGTTATCAGCCGATCTCCTATTTTTTTAAATAAAGGCACTCAATATGAGGTCTTCTGGGGACTTGCATCGGCGGTTATTTATTTGGATAACTTACTTAAAAATACTCAACTAAAGCAACTGGAAGCAGAAGGCTATCAGTACACACTGGTAAGACCTCATGCCGACAAAAAACAACAAATCATTCTTTTTTCTTCGGTCGCACCATTGATGGAAATCCAAGCCTCAACGGATTTGATTCTCCCCGTAGGTTCATGGACACTAACGATCAGCCGAGATCTAGACCTGCAATTGGAAAAAAGAAAAACATTTGGTTATATACTTTCTCTGGTCGTAGCACTGCTATTGGCGATGTCACTTTATGGTATTTTGTTACAACCTCTTAGACTTAGAACCTTGGTCAAAGAGAAGACCGCCGAGTTACAACAGCTTGCTTACAATGACCCATTAACAGGCTTGCCTAATCGTCGTTACTTACAAGACAGCTTACCTAGTACCTTATTTAATAATCAAAAAGGTAAGCGCATTTCAGCGTTTATTTATTTTGACCTTGATAACTTTAAACGCATCAATGATACGATCGGCCATGACATAGGTGATCAAGTATTAATTATTGTGGCTGATCGTCTCAATAAATTAAGAGGGATATCTGACTTAGTTGTGCGTTTAGGTGGTGATGAATTTGGTATACTACTCAGCGACATCATGAATCAAGCAGAAGCAGAAGAATTTGCTAACAAAATACTCAACAGTATTCGAACCCCAGTTAACATTGACGACAAAGAATATTTTTTAAGTACTTCATTGGGTATCGCTATGATTCCCGAGCATGGCTACGATCTGGTTACCATCATGCAAAATGCCGACATGGCTTTGTATCAAGCGAAGTTGTTGGGGAAAAACCAACATTCTTTTTACACTGAAAGCATGAAGATCCGCACACATAATCTCATCAAAGCAGAAGAAGATTTATCGTTAGCATTGCAAAGAAATGAATTTGAGCTCTACTTTCAACCGCAATTCAACCTTCATACTGACCAGGTGTTTGGTGCTGAAGCACTCATTCGCTGGAACCACCCTGAAAAAGGCCTGGTGTTTCCTAATGACTTTATACCGCTCGCAGAAAGTACGGGGAAAATTGTAGAGTTAGGCTATTGGATTCTAGAGGCTGGTATTGCGTATTTAGCGAAACGTAAATTAGAAGGTCGGCCGGATCTTTTATTGCACATCAATCTGGCTTCATCGCAGCTTTCTGATCCCAACTTTATTATTTTGGTCAAAGAGTTACTGCTTAAGTACCAAGTTCCAGCACATTTAATCGGCTTTGAAATCACCGAAACCTCGATTCTTGAAGATGTTCATCTTGCAAGAGCATTATTACAAACCTTTAAAGACATGGGTATTTGCATTGCCATTGATGACTTTGGTACAGGATATTCATCACTTTCGCAGTTAAAAAATCTTCCAGTCAATTTATTGAAAATTGATCGTAGCTTTGTAATGGATCTAGAAAATGATCCGGATGATCGTAAAATCATTGAAGCCATTATTGCCATGGCGCACAAACTCAATATCAGAGTATTAGCAGAAGGCATAGAAACCAGAGAGCAATGGAAAATGCTAGCCGAATTCCAATGTGATTTTGGCCAAGGTTACTATGTAAGCAAAGCAGTGACTGCCGATGAGTTCAATCAGGGCTCACCGATCACACACAAAGAGTAGTGTGTTGTATTATTCTTTATGAAAGCTTGATCCATTAAAAGCCGAGCTATTATTCATGATTCACAAATCGCGCTTTTTATAAAAAAGCCTCAAGCATCTCTAACAATGCTTGAGGCTTCGAATCATGCCAACCGATACTATTGCCGTATTAGGACGCTAAACAAATAGCACGACCATGGTTGTGTACTTCAACCAACTCTTTATGTAAGCTGCAGATCGCTTTTTCGTAGTCTTCTTCATCGACAACAAACTGCATGTCTACCTGACGCATAGATTGGTGCATGGCCAATACGTTCACATCTTGTTCAGCAATGGCTTTTACCGCCTTCGCCAACATACCTGTGGTTTTCATATCGCTGCCAATAGCAGAAACAATCGCCACTTTACGTTGCGTTATCTCAGCATCCGCAAAGCGTTCATGCAATACTCGCATGACTCGCTTCAAGGTCTTCAAATTAATCGCCAAGTAATGGGTAATGGTGTTGGCGTTAATGTCTTTGGCAATGATATGAGCATGGAACTGTCTTAATACTTTAAGAATATCAACATCAAATTTATCGATATCACCCGCCATATCTTGATCGAATAACTCTACGGCAAACACACCACGGCAACCCGCAATAATCTCAACACATGGCGCATCACTGACATAGTCACCTGTGATAAGCGTACCCGTATGCTCTGGCTCAAAGGTATTTTTTACGCGTAACGCAATACCACTTTGACGCAAACCTTTTGCCGCTTTTGGATGGATAGCTTCCATACCAAGGTTAGCAAGTTGATCTGCTACATCGTAATTAGTACGCCCAATTGGCACCGCTTTGCTTTCCCCTACTAATCGAGGATCGGCACTGCTTAGATGGAATTCTTTATGAATAACCGCTTCATGAGCCTTTGTCAAAACAGCAATACGACTAAAGGTCATTTCACTGTAACCACGGTCAAACGTTGACATTAGACCGGTTTCACTGTGCGCATACCCTGTCGCGATAGGAAGCTCTTTAGTCAAGTCAATGTCTTTGAAAGCATCTAAGATACGTTCATCAAGAGACATGTGACTCGGGCTGTTCCAGCCGGTCAAATCAACAAACACCGCATTAACACCATCACGTTGCAACAAATGCGCCGTATTCCAAGCACTGTGTGCTTCACCAAGACTAGCAAGCATCTCACGAACGGTTGCAAGGTGCTCACTGATCGAAAAATGCCCATGTTGGCAAAGACGATGTAAGTCTTCTAAACATTCTTGAGCTTCTTTCAAGCGGCTATTTAAAAAAGCATCTGCTTTGTGACGCAGTTCACCCGCTTCGAACAAACTGTGGTTAATGGCCAACATCGCATTGCGTACATCTTGCAAAGCCGGAAACCAATTATTTTGCTTACGCTCCTGAGCAAACAAAGCAAATACACCAGCGTCACCCGTTTTCTTATGCTCCAACAGCTTATCTGTTATACCAGCATAAGCAGAAACAACGAAAATTCGCTGGTACATGTTGTTCGCTAAAGTAGGTTTGAAGATTATATTATCTCTCACAGAACGGTAGTCACTCATAGACGTACCGCCAATTTTTTCAACTGTATGTTGTCCCATCATTTTTCCAATTTTTAAGGGGCTAAAAGCCAGCTTATACCGATATTTAAAACTGCCGCTATAGTGTCATAAGGTTGCGAAAAATTTAAGCATTAATCGCTATTTTTGAGGGCTTTAATTGACTTCCTAGCCGCGATGTATTCAGGCCTTGGCGCCGTGCTGCCAAATGGCTGACCGACACGATTCGACAAAGCGTTATAGACAAAAAATAAATTCGACCTAGGCGTTGAAGTAATGTTGCTATTCGAACCATGCAACACATTACAATCAAATAAAATAATTCTGCCAGGCTGACCAACGGCTGCTTCAATACCGTTTTGTTCAATCAATGATTGCAACGAAGCCTGATCTGGCACACCAACATCTTGTCTTTTAAGAGAGGAAAGATAGTTATTCTCTGGAGTTTCACCGACACAAGATATAAAAGTCTGATGAGAGCCAGGAATCAGCAATAAAGGCCCATTATAATGATCATTTGGGGTCAAGGTTATGGACACACTCAGTGCTCTCATGCGAGGCATCCCATCTTCCACATGCCAAGTTTCAAAATCTGAATGCCAATAAAACTCTTTGCCACGAAAACCTGGTTTGTAATTTAAGCGCGTCTGATGGAGATAGACTTTATCGCCCAACAGGTACTCAGCGATGCGAACCAATCGTGGATCTTGTGCGACTTTCTGAAAAAAATCACTCAGTTTGTGCACATCAAAGACTGAACGAATATCCCCGCTATTGGCTTCGGTTATGCTTTCTTCTCTTTGCTTGATTTCATCACTGTCTCGTAAGCGCTGCATATGGCGTTGCATATCAGTGATTTCATGATCTTCAAAAAGATCATCTAAAAACAAGAAGCCTTTTTTTTCATATCGATCTAAAAGCGCGGCATCTAGCGGCGCTTTTTGTCGACCATCAGAGTAAATTACAGGGTCTATACGATTAAAATGCCTTGACAAAGAATACTGTCTAGAAGGATAAACATCACTCACCTCCTCTTCTTGTGCCTTATTCCTCACCCTCTCTTCACTATCATTTTTTTTACTCATGAGCTCTTGCTCTGCAAGATCTGTATCATAAAAAATATCATGTGCTAAAGCTGATGCCGACGACGACATTATCGTACCTCCTACTTTACTCCTTCATAAATTAACAACTTGACCTAGAATCAAATTAATCCAGTAGCTCGTAAGCACCTTCTGAATTGTGTACTTCTTTGCCTGTAATGGGTGGATTAAATACACAAGCTAATTTCAATTCTTTAAACGCACGCAAAGTATGCGCATCGTGTTTATCCAACACATACACCACACCAGGTTTAATAAGATGCTTCTGACCTGTTTCTCGACTTTCTACCTCACCTTCACCCGAAATACAGTACACAGATTCAAGGTGATTTTGATAATGCATATCAAAATCTTTACCTTCATAAATAGTGGTTATGTGAAAAGAAAAGCCCATATTATCTTCTTTCAATAAAAGACGTGTGCTTTCCCAATTTCCATCTGGAGACACAACGCGGCGTTCGGTTTTTTCACATTCGGCTAAATCACGTGCAAACATTCTTTTCTCCTTATGATCCGAAGATCGCTTAATTGTCGGTAAAGCGTTACCGAAAGAAACTTGAGGTTTTTTACTTACTATTTACGTCACTCAAGTGTTTGACAAAATCGGCCCTTAAAAGACAAGGGCGGATTTTATAACGGAGGAACTAGACCGCGATGTCGTAGTTCTCATCAAAGTAGCTTTTTGCTTCAGGCATATCATCTTCTTTCGCACACACATCGCGAATAGCACGTTCTAAGATATCGATACCTTGTTTTAAATCTTCGTCACTGATAATAAGTGGGCAAAGGAACTTCACCACTTGATCATCGGCACCAGATGTCTCGATCATCAAGCCATTCTGGAAACATTTTTTAGTAATTTTTCCAGCAAGCTCACCACTTACACAGTTAATGCCTCGCATCATGCCTCGTCCTTGAAGCGTGAAGTTCCCTTCACCAAATTCATTAACAATTTCTTGTGTACGCTTATGGATGTACTCACCTTTGCGCTTAATTTCTTTTTCAAACGCATCATCTTTCCAATACGTTTCAATCGCTGCTTTTGCCGTAACAAACGCAAGATTATTTCCACGGAAAGTACCGTTATGCTCACCAGGCTTCCACTCATCCAATTCTGGACGCATTAGAACCACCGCAAATGGCAAGCCGTAACCGCTTAATGACTTAGACATGGTCACGATATCTGGCTTAATACCCGCATCTTCAAAGCTAAAGAAAGTACCTGTACGACCACACCCTGCTTGGATATCATCAACGATTAGCAGAACGCCATGTTTTTTACAGACCGCTTCAAGGTTTTGTAACCACCCAAAACTCGCAGCATTAATACCCCCCTCACCTTGAACCGTCTCAACGATGACAGCTGCGGGCGTATCAACACCACTACTTGAATCTGACAAAACCTTATCTAAATATTCAGTAGTTTCAATGCCATCACCCAAATAGCCATCAAAAGGTACCGTAGAGACACCCGCACCCAAACTTGTACCAGCTGCACCACGGTGATGGGAATTACCCGTAACCGATAACGCACCCAAACTGCAACCATGAAAACCATTGGTAAAACTAATAACATTTTCACGACCAGTCACATTTCTAGCCAATTTCAATGCGGCTTCGACTGCGTTAGTGCCCGTTGGCCCAGTGAACTGAACCATATATTCCAGACCACGAGGCTCAAGAATATGCTTTTTAAAGACTTCAAGGAATTCACCTTTAGCCTTTGTGTGCATATCTAGACCGTGAGTAATTCCATCTTCAAGGATATATTCCACCAACTTTTCTTTAAAAATTGGATTGTTATGACCGTAATTCAAAGTACCGGCCCCCGCTAGGAAGTCTAGGTACTTGTTCCCCTCTTGATCAAACAAGTAGGCGCCTTGAGCACGGTGAAAAACACGTGGAAAAGAGCGGGCATAAGATTGTACTTCTGATTCGATTTCGTCAAAAATTTTCATATTTTCATCATCCTTTAAATTAATAAAACGTATATTGAGTGTGTAAATTGAAAGCAAACACTGAGAACGAAAGTTCAACTTTGCGCCCCATCGCGTTTCTATTTCACTTTTTAATAAATTGATCGAGCCTATACAGCCACTGAAAACGGCCCAATTCTGACTAAATGCTCGGTGTCATGCTTGCCTTTGAAATGATCTTGTTTATCAAACATAACGGACTCCTCTAGAGAGGCTTGTAGTTGATCCGCAAGCCTTCTGAATAAAGCCCAAGAACCTTCATTCGATGCCGTGATGCTGGTTTCAATGTAATGCACCTCTGAGCACGCAGAACGCTCAAGCAGTGATGAAAGCATTTTTTTCGCTAGACCTTGACCACGCGCTTTTTCGCTGACAGCGACTTGCCAGATAAACAAGGTATCCAGTTGATTGGGAATAATATAGCCAGAGACAAAGCCCAGCATTTCACCACCTTCCACTCTCGCAACAACAGAGGTTTCATTAAAGTGACTGGCTTGTAGCAAATTACAATACACCGAATTTGTATCCAGTGGCGGGCACGCTGCCACGAGCTGGTTCACAGCCATACCATCTATCGCACTGGGTTTAGTAAACACAATTCTTTCTGATTTCATAATAGCATCCATTAGAAAACAAAGTATTTTAACCAGTTAAATCGATAAGCCTGACGGTTAACAAAAAACGTAACTGCCTATTAATAGGGCTATAACGTCAATCAACTGATGTTTAAAAGCAATTTAATTTGATGTCTAATCATTCTACATGAAATCAAATCCATGTCCAGACATTTATTTAGAGAACTAACCATTACACGCGTAAGTTTTTTGTCATATTCACCATCAGAAAAGAAAAGGGCCAGCAAAATGATAGAAAACGCCACAAAAAAACATTTTTAGTTGCATATCTGCATCGAAATTCGGAAAATCCCGCCCCTATTCAGAGTTTTGCTTATCAGCAACTTTTCATGCTGGCAAAATGGGAAGCATAGGTATGGATAAAAAAACCAACTCTGATCGCTGTTTATATATTTTGCTTTCAACCATTTAGAGATAATTATGACAAATAAAACATCAATCCAAGGCTCGTGGGCGAGCCGATGGATCTTTATTTTGGCAGCAACAGGTTCTGCTGTCGGCTTAGGCAATATCTGGAAATTCCCTTACATTACCGGTGAAAATGGCGGTGGGGCATTCGTTCTTGTGTATTTAGCTTGTATTTTACTTGTAGGCATCCCAATCATGATGGCTGAAGTATTTATTGGGCGACGTGCGCGTAAAAACCCTATCAATGCGTTAAGCGATGTAGCAGAAGAATCTGACAGCTCTAAAAAATGGGGCCTAATCGGCGTCATGGGCATGCTGTCTGGCGTTTTAATTTTTTCTTTCTACTCCGTGGTTGGCGGCTGGGTTCTTCATTATATAAAAGCCATGCTAACAGGTGAAATGAATGGCATTTCATCTGACAATGCGGGTGCGGCTTTCGGGGCACTGCTTGCTGATCCTGCCACACTTTTAGGCTGGCATACCTTGTTTAGCATCATGACAGTAATGGTTGTCGCTGCTGGTATTAATAAGGGGATCGAAACCGCGACTCGTATTATGATGCCCGCTTTATTTGCCCTGCTAATCATCTTACTTGGCTATGCCATGACCACAGACAGCTTTGCACAAGGCTGGAATTTCATGTTCGAGTTTGACTTCGGCAAGTTAACTTGGAATGCCACTCTGATTGCTCTAGGTCATTCATTCTTTACTTTATCGCTTGGTATGGGCACCATCATGGCTTATGGTTCTTACATGACCAAAGATGCCTCTATCGGCAAGACTGTATTAGCTATTGGTGCATTGGATACCCTTGTTGCTTTAGTTGCTGGTCTTGCTATTTTCCCAATCATTTTCTCTAACGGAATGGATCCTGCCGCAGGCCCAGGCTTGATGTTCATCTCGTTGCCAGTTGCTTTTGGACAAATGCCATTTGGCCAATTGTTTGGTGTCTTGTTCTTCGTTCTTGTTGGTGTAGCCGCTTGGACATCTGCCATTTCGCTATTAGAACCAACGGTTGCCTTTTTGGTTGAACGTTTCAAACTGAAGCGTGTTACCGCCTCTATAGGCTTAGGCATCGTCGTATGGGGGTTAGGTATTGCGTGCCTTGGCTCATTCAGCTTCATGTCTGACGTTACCTTCTTCGGCAAAAATACGTTCGATTTCTTAGATTACATTACGGCAAACATCATGTTACCACTGGGTGGTATCCTGATTGCTCTATTTGCTGGTTGGATCGTTAAAGATAAATTTGCAAAAGACGAATTGGCAGTTTCAGATACCGTCTACAAATTATGGAATTTCTCTATGAAATTCACCGCCCCTATCGCGGTTGCTGTCGTTCTGTACTTCTTAATCAACCCCATGAAGTAATTCATAGAACACGCCACGCCCTCCTCAGAATAACAATCTGAGGAGGGCGTTTTCATAACAACAATAGAAAATGACATGAGAAAGTCACATAGATCTTAAAGCGTAATTTTCACCTGCTGCTTGTATAGTCTTACCCAACTCAGAAGCGACATCCGCTTGCTGAATTTTATTCCAGATAATTTCATGAAAATAAAACGCAACCGTATTTACCGCAGGCTCTACTATCGCCACCAAACCACCTACCACTAAACTTCCAGTTATCAGATAAGCGACAGAAAACGCTATCGAGAAGTGCATTACCGCAAAAGTCATTGTTTTAGCCATGATGAGTCTCCCTTTTGAATTACTATAGAGACTAAGGCAAGAAGACTAATTGTAAAAATATATTATTGATATCTGATTAATAGTTTTTTACTTTCATGATCACAATGCTTTTTCTAAGAAGTCCGCCACGCCTTCTAACAACTCTGAATAAACACGGACTTGTGCAACATCGGTCACAGCAGATTCACGCATGGCCAACCAAAAACTAGGACTAATGACACCAACAGGCCTTTGCCATTGCTGCGTTTGCTGCATAAAATCTGCGATCTTATTAACCAACTCATTTTCGCAGAAAATCAATACTGCCCGTGGATTCAGCGCTTCAACAAGACTAGACCAATCTTGGCTGTATTGTATATTTGGTATGACACGACACGACACGCCCTTATCAAGCAAAATAGCGGCAGCCATGTAACACCACACAATACGCTGAGAAGCCAAACCTGTTATCAATACCTTAGGAAGGCTCTTTTTCTGCACTTTAAAACCACTTTGTCGCGCCATTAAACACGAGAGTATGATCGACTCACAAAAGGCTAAGGTCGCTCCCTTTCCTAGCTGTTCAAAGCTCGGCAAGAGCCAATCTCTTATCGCAATCTCTGCGGGATATTGAGAAAAAACTTGCTGGTATATTTGTTCAACTTTATCAGCCTGAAACATTTCCGCCGCATGGATTAAAGATTCTTGCCACTCTAACCACTCGCTGGATAAAACCATCCCTTCCAGTGTGCCTCCTTGCTCGAGTAAAGCTCTCACCTTACTCACAGCGACTCCTTGCTGAACCCAACGCAAAATAGCTTCTACACGCTGCACATCAGCCTGATCATAGAGTCTATGACCTTTTTCTGTCCGCTTAGGCTTCAATAATCCGTAACGTCGCTCCCAGGCCCTTAGAGTGACTGAATTCACACCCGTTTTTAAAGATAAATCACGAATGGGAAAATACCCTGAATCACTCGACAAGACAGATTCGTCTAAAAGTTTCTGGGAGATTTGATTTTGTGCTTCTAAGGCTTGGTTAGATCGACTCATACATATTTCCAACAAATCATCACTCATCTAAGACAATTTCATTATTGTGGCCTAAACTTCTATAGCCATCAAAAAAACGACACCACTAAAACTATACAAATATTTTTTTGTACAATCCAGTTGCTTTTCTTGTACAGTTTTCTATATTGTATAAGAAAAGCAACATGGACACTGGGAAAAAAATGAATACATCATCTACCGGTCAAGCTCACACACCAACGTTCGATATTGCCATTATTGGCGCAGGTCTCGCTGGCAGCTTATGTGCGCATTTGCTATCTCAGTCAAACCAAACGGTATGCGTGATTGATAAAAGCCGCGGCAGTGGCGGTCGAGCAAGCAGTAAAAGGTTAGAAGGAGATGTCAGCTGCGATCTTGGCACACCCTATATTATTGCAAAACACCCTGAAATTATCTCGCTCTTCAAACAACTGGCTAAAGAACATATCGTCGCACCATGGAAACAACTCAACAAAGCGGACACACAAGCTTTTGTGGGCGTCCCAAAAATGAGTGCTGTCACCCGCCACTTATTAGGTAACACGCATTTCATCACCAACACTCGCATCCAACACCTAGAGAAAGTAACACACCAAAACCAACAGCCATATTGGCAACTAAGAGATGATAGATACCAATCTATTGTAATCGCGAAAACCATTATCATTGCTGCACCAGCACCACAGGCCGCTTCTATATTAGCCACTCACAGTGAATTGGCTGTGCTTTTGCTTAGAGCAAATCAAGCCAGCTCTGCATACCAATCACAATGGGCTATGTGGTTAGAAACAGAGACATGCGATCTGAGTGCACTGATTGAGCCTAAAAATTCGCCCATAAAACGCATGATTAAAGATAACTACAAGCCCCTACGCCACAGTGAAAAAATGGACCGCTGGGTCATTCAAACCAACCCAGACTGGACTAAACAACATATCGATAGTGATAAAGAGTGGATCACTCAAACACTGCTTCAAGCATTTGCCGATATAACAGAACATCGTGTGCTAAAACATGGCGAACCACATCGCTGGTTTTTTAGTCGATTTACAGAAAATAAAGGCAACCATAATTTTGCTTGGTCCGCCGAAAACAGCGTTGGACTTGCTGGTGATTGGCTATGTCAGGGTGACGCTGAGGGAGCATTACTCAGCGCCCTATCACTTGCTCAATGTATTAAAGACTCAAAATAGAAGAATATTGGAGGATTCAACTATGTCACATTCGCAACTTTCACCAGATCAATTGACACATAAAATTCCAGTCGGCATCAGTGCTTGCTTGCTTGGGGACAACGTCCGCTTTAATGGCGGTCACAGCCATTCTGATTATTGTGACAAAATACTCAGTCAGTATTTTGAGTATCAAAAGTTTTGCCCTGAAATTGCAGCGGGCTTTGGCACACCTCGCCCAACCTTACGACTAGAAGGTGACCCAAACTCTCCTAGAATGGTTTTTAGCAAAAATGCCGATCAAGACGTTTCGGATGTGTTCATGGCCGCATCGAATCAATATTTAGAACATCTAGCCCATCTAGATGGCTATATTTTGATGAAAAAATCCCCTAGCTGTGGCATGGAGCGAATTAAGGTTTATCAAGAAAACGGTCATCCTCACATGCAAAGAAGCGTCGGACTCTTTACCAAGGCCCTACAACAACGCTATCCATTACTGCCCATTGAAGAAGACGGTCGCTTAAATGACCCAGTATTGAGAGAGAACTTTTTATTAAGAGTCTTCACTCATCATGATTTCCGGTATTCCATGACAGAAGACGCTCGAATGAAAGACCTAATTGCTTTTCATAGCCGCTACAAATACATGGTTATGGCACACTCTCAGCCAATGTATCGACAACTTGGGCGCATGCTTTCAGGTAATGATCGGAGACCTTTTGATGAATTAAAAGCCGCTTACTTTGAAGCATTAATGGCCACACTTTCAAAACCTGCTGAACGTAAAAATCACTGCAATGTACTCATGCACCTTGTGGGCTACTTAAAACACGCAGTGGATGTGTCCGTTCGCAAAGATATCTTAGATGTAGTTGAGCAATACCGACGCGGTGAAGTCAATCTAGCCACGCCCGTCACCCTACTTCGTCATTATCTAAAACATTACGGCAGCGAGTACATAAATAGACAAAGTTACTTTATCCCCTACCCATCTCCGCTTGGTATCCGTAATACAGTTTGAAGGTAAGACAGAAAAATGAAAATTGAACATCTGGTTTGGTTAAGAAACGATCTTCGTAGTCTGGACAATCCAGCACTATATTTCGCATCATTAGAAGCAAAAAAAGCAAAACAAGGCATTGCTGTTGTTATCACGCCTACTCCAATACAGTGGGAGAAACATAACGAATCAGACGCAAAAACAGGTCTTCGAGCAGGTTTAATAAAGAACCTTGCAGACACCCTAGCGACATTGGGTATTCCACTGCACATTCTTGAAGCGGAAACGTTTGACCAGCTTCCTGAGACAATAACAAGGTTCTGTCTCGACCATAATATCAAACACCTTTGGTTTAACCGCGACTTACCGGTTCACGAACAGCAACGTGATCAAGCTGTGTGTGAACAGTTAAAGCAACATCAAGTTCATCCTCACGCTCAATCATCCGACATTATTGTTCCGCAAGATGTGCTTAGTCAGCAAGGTACACCATTCAAAGTCTTTACTCCCTTTTTCAATCGGTGGGTTGTCATGCTGGCTCAACAAGATAACACACCACTGCCAATACCTGAGCCACAGGCAGAAGCCCTACCTAAGCCGAATTTGAATTTCGCATGGGAAAAACCCTTCAGAGACGACCTATGGCCGGCCGACCAAGACACAGCAAAACAAAAACTTTGGCAGTTTTGTCACCACAAAGAACGCCATTATCAAAAATCCAGAGATTATCCCATTGAGCCTGCCACTAGCACCTTATCGCCGTATCTTGCACTAGGTGCTTTGGGCCCAAGGCAATGTTTAGAAGCAATTTTCTATACTTGCACCCAAGAGGAAAAGCGCTGGCAAGAAAGTATCTGGTTAAAAGAGCTTGCCTGGCGAGACTTCTACCGTCAGCTAATGGCCCATTTCCCTTTCCTCAGTATGAACCGCCCATTCAAACCGGAAACCAATGCACTAGTCTGGCGAGAAAGCGAAGAGGAATTTCAGGCTTGGTGTGAGGGCAAAACCGGCTTTCCTATTGTAGATGCGGCAATGCGCCAATTAAACCAAACAGGTTGGATGCATAATCGTTTAAGAATGATCACTGCCAGCTTCTTCACTAAACTGATGTTTGCCGATTGGCGTAGGGGCGAAGCCTATTTCATGAGCAAACTCATTGATGGAGAATTTGCCGCAAACAATGGTGGATGGCAATGGAGCGCGTCCACTGGCTGTGATGCTGCTCCGTATTTCCGTGTCTTCAACCCTACAAGACAATCACAAACTTACGATCAAAATGGCGACTTCATTCGACGCTTTGTTCCAGAACTTGCCAAGCTAGACGCTAAATCCATTCATGACCCCAAACCGGAACAACGAAAACTCTGCCACTATCCTAACCCCATCGTTAATTATAAAGCAGCAAGATTAGCGGCCATCGCTGCTTTTGATGCATTAAAAGAGCATTAAATAAAGGGTGTTTTTCTGTTGACCGATACGAGAAGATTGGCAAAACAGAAAAACACCTATATACTTTGAGCTGTAACTTTTTCAAACTTATCTTTTACAGATCAAAATAAAACCATATAATCCGTAAAATCTTTGGGATTACCTATTCATTATGCCTAATTCTCCACAGCACTTACACGACGTTCTCGTCCACTTAAGACGCATTATTCGCGCTACAGATCTTCAATCAAAGCGTGTGGTAAAAGCCTGCGGCTTAACGATTCCGCAAATTATGGTACTGCGATCCATCGAAGCATTAGGTGACGTGACCGTACGCAAGATTTCCGATAGTGTTTCATTAAGCCAAGCGACAGTGACGACTATACTGAATCGTTTAGAAGACCGTAAATATGTCGAACGCGTTAGAGCACAAAAAGACAAACGTATTGTTAATGCACGACTAACAGAATCGGGATTAGAAATACTAAAAACCACACCACCTCTACTGCATGAAAAATTCATTGACGAATTTGAGTCACTGGAAGGCTGGGAACAAACTCAAGTACTTTCATCCTTGCAACGTATCGCTATGATGATGGACGCAGAAAACCTAGATGCGGCACCATTACTGGATATCAATTCTCCTGATGCACTAGTTTAAAAAACGCTTAGACAAAAATGGCCGCAAATTCGCGACCATTTTTGTTTAATTCATAGCAAGATAGCAAATCAAGATCACTTCAAATTCAGTACATCCTGCATATCGTACATGCCTGCTGATTTACCAGCCAACCAGCTAGCGGCACGAACAGCACCTTTCGCAAAAGTCATACGACTACTGGCTTTATGAACAATCTCAATACGCTCACCTTCCGTTGCAAACCAAACACTGTGCTCGCCAACCACATCACCAGCACGAATGGTTTCAAAACCAATTTCTTTTTGGGTACGGGCGCCCGTTTGACCTTCACGGCCATAGACAGCACACTCTTTTAAATTTCGACCTAACGCTTCAGCAACCACTTCCCCCATACGCAACGCCGTACCTGAAGGCGAATCCACTTTATGGCGATGATGCGCTTCTACAATTTCCACATCGTAATCATCACCTAAAATTTGCGCAGCCGTCGCTAATAGCTTAAGCGTTAAGTTCACACCGACACTCATATTTGGAGCAAAAACAACAGGTGAACGCTGAGCGGCTTCATTTAGCTTAGCTTTTTCTGCATCATTTAACCCCGTTGTGCCGACCACAATGGCTTTTTGGTGTTTGGCACAAAAAGCGGCATTTTCTAACGTTAGCGTCGGCGTCGTAAAATCAATCAGCACATCAAAATCATTCACACAGTCAGTCAACGATGCAACGGCAGTTACACCTAACTTCCCAACACCCGCAATTTCACCCGCATCGGCACCGATCAAACTACTGCCAGGTTTTAAAATGGCAGCACCTAAAGAAACCTCTTTAGCATCATGAATGGCGGTAATTAAATTTTTTCCCATGCGCCCGGATGCGCCAATAACTGCAACTCGCATTTGTCTACTTCCTCAATGTTGTCTGCGCAAACCATAACAAAAATTCACTTTAAACTCAGCATTAAAAATCAACAACTCATAGGGCAGACAAAAAAAGAAGCCGAAGCTTCTTTTTTTGTCTGCATTGTTAGAAAACGACCTAAAAGATCTCATTAGGTCGTAATTCACTAACATTATCCAAACCAAACTCAATGGCACCATCAGAAGGTACTTCATCGACCGTAGTGCGCATGACTGGTCGAGAAGTATCATTTTGCTTAATGACAATTTCTACCCGTCTGTTTGTCGCACGGTTAGCAGGCGTATCATTCGGCACCAAAGGACGAGTGTCCGCGTAACCCGTAACAGCAAATCGCCCCTGATCAAGTTGGCCTGTTGAGAATAACTCCTCCGCCACCGAAATAGCACGAGCAGACGACAACTGCCAATTCGAGCGAAAACGACGGCTATCAATGGGCACATTGTCAGTATGGCCTTCTACTGAAATCGTACCTTGAATACCAACCAAGACATCACGGATGAGATCAATAACTGGGATAAAATCATAATTCAACTCCGCAGAACCAGACTCAAAAGACCCTTTATCCTTAATCCTTATTGTGATTGTCTGCTCTTGCGTTTCAACTTCTACCGTGCCTTTTGAAATCTCTTCACGCATCACAGAGGCAATCATTTGTGCATCCCCCTCTGTTTCTTGAATTTTTTTCTCTTGTTCAAGATCCGCATTCGATTTATCCACAAAAGTAACTGGCGAAGGAGAACCTGAATTACTTTGCTCTTTTAATTCCGCATCACCAGGCTTACAAATAACCTCAAGCGTATTTTCAGGTGTACTGTCTGCTTTTTGCCGCACTTCATTAATCGGTGTCGGCTCGGGCCGTCCAGGGCTAAACTCTTGGGCAATTATCGAGGTTCCCATAGGAATAGAATCCGCTTTTACCTCACTCTGTACACCAAATGCAACTTTCAAAGAACCTGCCAATTGCTTAAATTTCAACACATCCATTTCAGCAAATGATAGTAAAAGTACAAAGAAACACATTAATAACGACATGAGATCCGCAAACGTTCCCATGTATGCAGGTAAGCCCTCTACACATTCGGGGCAGTCTGATTCTTCTTCATCGCTCATTATCGAACCCGTTTACAACTAAAATATTATTCACGCTCAGTTCGCTTACCTTCTGCAATATAGGTTTTCAGAGCACCATCCAAAATACGCGGATTCTGACCCGACTGTATTGCAAGCAAAGCATCCAAAATAAGTTTCTGACACGTTAACTCTTCATTAGCGCGAATGTTTAATTTTGCGTTAATAGGTAAGCACACCATGTTGGCTAACATTGCGCCATAGAGGGTGGTCAATAGGGCAACAGCCATTGCAGGACCGATGGCCTTAGGATCGTCCATGTTTGCCAACATTTGCACCAACCCCACCAGTGTTCCTATCATTCCCATAGCTGGCCCTACGTCACCAAAGGCTTTAAATACTTTGGCGCCAGCCGTATGACGAAGGTAGGATTGATTCATATCTTTGGTCAACTGACTTTTCACCACATTACTATCGTGGCCATCCACTAACATTTGAATACCTTTTGATAAAAATGGGTGCCCAACTTCTTTACCTTCCAAAGAAAGTAATCCGCCTTTTCGAGCCTCATCGGCTAAGCCGTATATTTCATCAATCAAAGTATCTAATGGAACACTTTTAAACATAAAAGCTTTCGCAGCCACTTTACCAGCGCTAAGAAACTGACTTAAGGGATATTGCATCAAAACAACGAAGGTAGATCCGACTAAAACAATCAACGTCGATGCTGTATCAATAAACATTCCCGCTGATCCACCAACAAAAATGGCGGCAATAATTATTATAAAAGACCCAACAAGTCCTATTAACGTTGCGATATCCACACACGTCTCCTGACAAAAAGCTATAATACGACCAATACCTTTAGTGATTCTATACGAAACAAAGACGAAGGATGAGATCTTCTTACAGAATTTTTGTAATTTTCGTTAACACTCCCTCGAACAATAGGCAATTTTCTGTTACAAAACGTAGGTTAAAAACAAGAGTAGTCAACATGTCACGTAAAACAACTGTCCGCCATTTTGAAGAAAACCTTTGTGAACTGGACACGCTGGTCACACAACTTGAATCCAATCAGCTCTCACTCGAAGAAGCATTAAAAGCCTTCGAAAAAGGTGTTAAGTTAAGCCAAGAGTGCCAAGCGGTCCTCACTCAAGCTGAACAAAAAGTCCAAATTTTGCTGGAAAAGCAAGATGGTGAGCACCTAGAAACCTTTGATCCGGAATTACATTCGTGACCCTAAACGATTTATCTCAATACGCTCGCCGTCGAGTTGATGATTACCTTGTACAACATTTAGCTCAATATGAACCCGCAGCGCACCTACAAAACGCCATGGCCTACAGTTTATTTAATGGCGGCAAACGCGTTCGCCCTATGTTGACTTATGCTGCTGCGTCCTTATTTGGTAAAGCAAATAGTCTCACCGACGCCTGTGCGGCAGCAATTGAATCCATTCATGCTTATTCCTTGATTCATGATGATCTTCCAGCGATGGACGACGATGATTTGCGCCGTGGTAAGCCTACTTGCCATATACAATACAACGAAGCAACGGCTATATTGGCAGGTGATGCTTTACAAACCTTTGCTTTCGAATTATTAAGTGACGCAAAGCACCAAAACACCAAGATACAATTGCAATTAATTCAGGAGCTTGTTCTTGCTTCTGGCCGTCATGGCATGGTCACTGGACAAATGATTGACTTAGCCAATGTTGGAAAAGATATTGATATCAATGCGCTTGAACAAATGCACCAACACAAAACCGGAGCTCTTATTCGTGCTAGCATACGGATGGGAGCGATCAGCGCAGGTGCGAACAGTGAAGCAGATTTAATCGCCTTAGATGCCTATGCCACAGCCATTGGGCTGGCTTTTCAAGTACAAGATGACATCATAGATATCACCAGCGACACCACCACACTGGGAAAAACCCAGTTTTCGGATGAAGACGCAAACAAGCCAACTTACCCTAAACTGCTTGGTTTAGAAGGCGCACAAGCACTTGCTCAAAGCCTACATAAACAAGCCATTACAGCGATTTCACCTTTTGGTGACGCGGCTCAACCTTTAGTTGAGCTTGCGAACTATATTATTGGCCGCAACCACTGATATACTTACCCGCTTTTTTAGATTAATTAAATGTGACCAAACCTGTGCCCATGTTCGAAGAGATACCTACAGCGCGACCTGAAACGCCTCTGCTTGATCAAGTCAACGCGCCCGCTGACTTACGCTCCTTTAAAAAAGAGCAGTTGCCAACACTTGTCCGTGAGTTACGAGAGTTCATGCTTTACAGCGTCGGACAAACTGGCGGACATTTTGGTGCAGGACTTGGTGTTGTTGAACTCACCGTTGCCCTTCATTATTTATACAATACACCTGAAGACCGCATCGTTTGGGACGTGGGCCACCAAGCTTATCCCCATAAGATTTTAACCGGTCGTCGTGAGGCTTTGCTCAACATTCGCCAAGAAAACGGTATATCCGGTTTTCCAAAACGTGATGAAAGTGAATACGACACCTTTGGTGTTGGCCATTCTAGTACATCAATTGGCGCGGCTCTTGGAATGTCTCTTGCCGCGAGACAATTGAAAACAGGCCGCAAAGCCGTTGCCGTTATAGGCGATGGCGCGATGTCAGCTGGCATGGCTTTTGAAGCACTGAACCACGCAGGCGATGTAAAAGCCGACATGCTGGTCATTTTGAATGATAACGAAATGTCCATTTCCAAACCTGTTGGTGCATTATCCAGTTATTTTGCACGTATTTGGGCAAGTAAAACCTACGATCATATTCGTGAAGGCGGCAGAAAGGTTTTTTCTGGATTACCCTCCGCATTAGAACTGGCTCGCAAAGCGGAAGAACACATGAAAGGCATGGTATCGCCTGGCATGATGTTTGAAGAACTAGGTTTTAACTATATCGGCCCCATTGATGGTCACGATATGGATCATCTATTGACCACCATTGCCAATTTGAAGGATAGAAAGGGACCTCAATTCCTGCATGTCATCACCAAAAAAGGCAAAGGTTTTGAACCTGCTGAAGGCGACCCAATCGGCTACCATGCCATTAACAAGATTGAACCAGACCCAAAACCCAATGTAGAAAAAAGCAAGCTGCCCAAATACTGTAATATTTTTGGTCAATGGGTATGTGACGCGGCCGAACAAGATGACAAGCTGGTTGCCATCACACCCGCCATGAAAGAAGGTTCAGATCTCATTGATTTCGCTGATCGTTTTCCTGAGCGATACTTTGATGTCGCCATTGCTGAACAACATGCCGTGACGCTCGCCGCTGGCATGGCGTGCGATGGAATCAAACCCGTTGTTGCGATTTACTCTACTTTCCTACAGCGTGCCTACGATCAACTTATTCACGATGTTGCCTTGCAGAATCTGGATGTTTTGTTCGCCATTGACCGAGCAGGATTAGTGGGTGAAGACGGTCCAACTCATGCTGGCGTTTATGACCTAAGCTACCTTCGCTGTATCCCAAACATGGTTGTTATGGCTCCGTCAGACGAAGACGAATGCCGTAAAATGCTACAAACAGGCTATGAATACAAAGGCCCTGCTGCCGTGCGTTATCCGCGTGGAACAGGCCAAGGCATCGACATTGAACCGGATTTACGCACGCTGGAAATCGGCAAATCTCGTACCCTACGAACAGGACAATCTGGCATTGTCATTTGTGGTTTTGGTCGCCCAACTTACGATGCGCTAAAAGCAGCAAATACATTAGACGCGACCTTGCTCGATATGCGCTTTGTTAAACCGATCGATGAAGAAGCATTACTTATTCATCGCAATGCAAAGCTCATCGTCACTGTCGAGGAAAATGCCATCATGGGCGGCGCGGGTTCAGCCGTAAGTGAGTTATTACTTGCTAACAACATAAACATTCCAACGCTTCATCTTGGTTTGCCCGATCAATACGAAGAACATGCTAGCCATACTTCTATGCTAAAACGTGTAGGACTGGATGCAGATGGTATTCAAAAGTCTATAGAAATCAAATTAACTCACATTTCAAACATCTAAAGTGAAAAAATCCGTTTCAGAATGCCTATACTGGGTAATCTAAAACGGATTTTTTTATCATGAATTATAAGCAATTGTGGATTACACAGACCTCGGCGCGGACATAATAATGGCCATCCCCAAAAGTGCCACTGCAGACCCCACCATATCCCAAGTAGTTGGACGAATGCCATCCACAAGCCAGAGCCATAGCACCGCCATAAAAATATAAACACCACCATAGGCCGCATACACTCTTCCAGAGGCTGTTGGGTGCAGTGTCAGCAACCAAGCAAATAATGCCAGACTGAGCGCTGCGGGCAGCAATAACCAAATAGTTTTTCCTTCTCTCAACCAAAGATAAGGCAAATAACAACCAACAATCTCAGCCAGTGCAGTCACTATGAAAAGGCCAAGTGTTTTTAACTCAGACATAAGTAGAACTTTCCTTATCATTAAATTAACGCGCTAAACACATAGGCACAAAGCGAATGCCATTAAAATCCGCTTCGCTCCCTGTCATCTCAAACCCACAGGATTTATAAAATCCAACCGCATTCACCGACGAGCGCAGGCTAATTTCTTTCGCTTCTGTTGTATCCAATAAAGCCCCGAGTAATCGTTTACCAATCCCCTGCCCTTGCATGGAGGTAGACACAAATAAATGAGTAAGATAATTACCATCACGTAATGCACCAAAACCAATAATCTCGCCAGAGCAAACGACTTTTAGCGTCTGGAAACGGTCGCCATCAAAAGTGGTCACGATATCTGACAAAACTCGCGATTTGTACGCCATTTTTCCCTGCTCATTAAAATAAGGCAATACATCTACCTCAGAGACTTGCGTAACACACTGCTTTACCGCGTCTAAATCAGTAAGCTCAACGTGCAAAATTTCCATACTTAACCTGTCATTTATAGTTTTATTAAAGAGAGTTTTATCAATAAAACAACGCAAGTTCTAGACAAAAAAAAGCCGACCTAGTTTTGATCGGCTCTCCTAATTAACAGCTTATATCACAATGAGGTCGGATAAAGCTTCCCGTGTATCGCTGGACCAGTCGGCACCCCGGTTGGGGAGCCACCAGCAGGCTCGACACTAATTCCAAATGTTGCATGTCGGATCACAGCAGGATCATAGTTAATTTGTTTTTGAATTGGTGCTGCAACATTCGCCAATAAACCTAAAGAGCGTGGCGCTGGACCAATTTCATCAGCCTTAATCCACAACTGATAGGTTTTCCCTTCTGCCTGTCCTTGTGCGGTGACCGGGCGGACCGTCAGCTGTCGAGTTTCAATGTCCAATGACATAATAAAAGCTGGCTGCTTATCATCGGCTTGAAATACTGCTACAAAAGGTGCATTAGTCTGAACACTTGGCGCTATCGGTACTTTAACAACCATAAAGATCGCCAGGCAAGCGGCAATGGCGGACGCACCCAGTGCCGTAAATTTCCAGCGTTTTAGTTTGGCACGCATCGCGTCCATCTCGACAACTATATTAGAGGCCACAGAGCTAATAACCTTGTTGTCCTCTACCTTCTGATCAATCTTTTGATCAAGCTTGAGCAGAATATCATCCAAGAGATCTTTTCTTGGTTCTGCCTCTTGAACATATTCGTTCAACCCTGCGAGACGAGATTGCCACTGTAAAATTGCCTGCTCAAGCACAGGTTCTTTCACACGTCGCATTTCGACTACGTCTCTTTCATCTTTATCCAAAGTACCGAGTACATACTCAGCAGCCAATGTCTGAATCGAAGTTTCTTCGTGGTTATTCATAAATTCATACAACCTTGCAGCTGCTTAATGCTGCGATGAAGCCAAGTTTTAATCGTCCCTAGCGGCTGCTCGAAGTGGTCAGCAAGCTCTTGACGGGAGAATCCATCCAGATAGGCTGCCTTAATCATTTCTGCACGAGGCGATTCAAGCCTACCCAAACACGCTTCTAGTTTTAACAAATCTTGGCTCTTAGTAAAAAAGTCATCTGGTGCCATGGAATCGTCTGCAATTAAATCAAAATCCACATCCTCATCACTGTCTGGTAAGGTATTCCTTCGCACTTCATCAATAGTACGATTGCGCGCAATGGTGGCCATCCAAGTAATGGGGGAGGCAAGGCTCGCGTCAAAACTCGCCGCTTTTTCCCATATTCTAAGATAAACCTCTTGCAGCACCTCTTCAGACACAGCTTGATTCTTCAAGATACGATAAACAATGCCAAAAAGTTTCCGATGGGTAGATTCATATAGCTCGGAGAAGGCAAGACGATCTTCTTGAGCGACTCTAAGCAGCAAATTCGCCAAAGATTCTGTGGTGTGCTGTTCTGATAATAAAGATTGCTTCATAAGACTCGTATCAATTAAGTATCCACTGAATGACATGTCCGCAGACACAACTTTTAATTGTTCACCCCAAGGTCACAACTGAGCTTAGGCATTTCTCTCTATTTACGGCTCACCCACCTTCTGACCGCGCATATAATAGTCGTTAGCGTCTTTCGCATCATACTCATGGTCTTCAACATAACCCACTATTTCGAAGCTTCTATAATCGACACTATCAAGAACCAACACATTTTCTTCTTCAACGTAGTAGATCGCATTTTTATCTCTATAGTAACCCCATCCCAACTCATCAAAAGAGTCAGGATCAGCACCGTTTATTAGGATAGGGATATCGCTACCCAAATAATAAAGGTGACCTTTATCTCGCGCAAAACCATAAGTTGAAAACGCTTCAAAACTATCAATATCGACCTGTAAAGTAATGGGTTGGCCATCGTAAAAAATGCGATTTTTATCTTTGGCTAACCGATCTGTTAAGGGAATAAAAGAGTGAAAATCGACCAAATCAACCGAAGTATTATCATAATAAAGGGTATATTTTTCACCAACTTTAGAATAGGTCCAATAAGAATAACCTTCAAAGTCACCAAACGTTTGGGGGTCCAAGCCAGCTATGACCTCACCATTTCGTATCACCTGAGTATCATTTAACCAATAAAAATCATACGCAACGATCTTTCCAATTAAATTTTCTAGACGAATGCCCGGAAGCGGTTTACCACGAAAATACAGGTACTGATTATCCGCAGCGTATTGATCCACACTGTAATCATTATGATAGTCTTCACTCTTATAAGCATTGAAGCTTTCAGAATCCGCACCAACAATAGGATCAGCATTGTAGTAAACCGTATTTCCTACAATACCGTAACCGCTATTAGGGATACCTCTTATGACATTCGACATCATCCCAGTGTAACCCAAAAAAGACAGCACAAAAAAAACCATAATCGCACTGATTAATGCCAACACAAAGCTGTTAAAACCAAAATACTTCCCGCCTAAAACACCCAGCAAAAGGAAAATCGTTACCGGATATGACATAAAAAAGAAAGCAGTAAATATAGCCCCTTTATTATCATCGGCACCTGGTGCGGCAAACATCATAGGTGACATCATCATCACAACAGGCCAATACAAAAGCGCTAATGTCACGCTAATGTTGATAACAATATGCATAATATTCTTCCTGAAAAATAAACATGCTTTCACTGCACAGGCAGGGAGGGAAGGTATTTTTATATCAAAATACGCTTCAACAATCGAATAAAAACCTCTTACCTTAACTCAAAACCTTATGCCGTTTTAACCAATGGCCAACCTATAATAAGCACGGCTAGGGTAACTCCCCCAATAAATATATTCATCGGTATCCCCACTTTTAAAAAATCACTGAATCGATAGCCACCAGGACCATACACCATCAAATTAGTTTGATAACCAAGCGGAGTAGCAAAGCTCGCCGAAGCCGCCATCATAATAGCGAACACAAAAGGCTCATTATTTAACCCAGCCTTCTCTGTCACCTCTAACACAATAGGCAACATCAATACCGCGGCGGCATTATTAGTAATGGTTTCGGTTAACAAAGACACAGCAACATAGGTCAAAACTAACATCAGCCAAGGGGTGCCACCACTCAGATTAATCATATTGTGGGCAAGAAATTCCGCCACACCCGTTTTCTGTAACGCCATCCCCAAAGCAAACGAGGCTGCAATAGTAATGATCACAGTTAAATCCAAGCTTTTTTCTGCCTGACTAATAGAACAGCAGCCTGTGATAATCATTAAACTGGCACCTATTAACGAAGCATTCAGCATACTAATCAAATCAAAGCCTGCGGCAGCGACCACTCCGACCAGAATCGCCCAAGACAACCAAGCCCTATCGTGTCTCGGCGTTTCGGCCTCTAGGTCATTAATCAGCAAGAAATCTTTGTTATAGCGTTGACGCGTAACAAAAGCCGGTCTGGCCTCCAATAACAGCGTATCCCCCGCTTCTAAATGAATGCTCCCTAAGTTTCCCTTCACCCTCTCGCCATTACGCGCGACAGCCAACACAACCGCACCATATCGATCACGAAACTTGGCATTTCGAATGTTTTTTCCCAACGCGGTGCAATGAGGTGAGACAACCGCTTCCACTAAACAGCGCTCAGCACGATCTTTATTCAGCGTGCTGACTTCTCCATTGTCCGCGGAAGCCACAATGCCATGGATTCTTAATAAATCCGAAATCGCTTGAGTATCGCCAGCAAACACCAAACGGTCTCCACCGTGTAATACTTCTTCAGAGGATACCGCTGTTACAATGGTATCTTGTCGCTCAATTTCAACTAAGTATACACGCTCCAAATTTCGTAGATTCGCACTTTGAACCGTCTTTCCTACTAAAGGTCCATTTGGGTCTACTGTCACTTCTAACGTAAACTCTCGCAGATTACCAAACGCTTGCTTATCGCTACGATCAGGTAGCCATTTGGGCAAAAATACCCAAATGAAAACCATACCAGCCAATGCAACTGGGATACCCACTGCGGTAATAGAAAATAAAGAAAAACCAGCGACTCCAGTAAGCTCTTGGTACTGGCCATTCACTACAAGGTTGGTACTGGTTCCTATAAGCGTCAAAGTCCCCCCAAGAATCGCCGTATAACTTAAAGGAATCATCAGTTTGGAAGGAGGTATTTTTATTTTACGAGACCAAGCATGAATAGCAGGGATCATGGTCGCTACGACGGGGGTATTGTTCAAAAAACCACTCAACACAACCACTGGCGCAAAAATCCGACAAAGAGCAGAACGTACGGATTTAGGGTGACCCAACGCCTTATTCACCATCAAATCCACACCACCGGAACCGTGTATTCCAGCAGCGACCACAAACATGGCTGCCACCGTAATCAACCCCGCATTAGAAAACCCCGCCAAGGCTTCGGTGCCAGATAAAATCCCCATCGCACTGAGAATGGTCATTACCGCCATCATGACAAAATGGGGGGCCATTCTTGTGAGTGTTAACAAACTCAATGCCACAACAGTCAACGCTAGGCAAAACCAACCCTGCCATTCCATTTAAAACGCCTTCTACGTTATAGAAAGGAAGATTCTACCCATTCCCACAAATAACCTAAAAGAATATTAAGATTATAAATTAGATCAGTAAGGAATATAAGATTCACCAAAGACATCACAGCACACAGCAATGCAGGAACAACCTGAAAGCAATATGGCAATACATTCAATGTAAAGACGAGACCCTCCTCTTTTCCAAAAGGAGGGTTCTGGCGACACAGTGGTTACAAAGTCTTCAATGCGGTTGTTAGCGCTGACATTTCTGCATCAGTCCCTATGGTGATACGTAGGTAGTTGCCAATGCGCGGCTTTTTCCCAAAGTAACGAACCAAAATACCTTGTTCTTTTAAGGTAAGGTAAATTTGCTCGGCATCTTTGTCAGGGTGAGTGGCAAAAATAAAATTAGTCGCGGAAGGAACAATACTAAAGCCAAGCGCTTCCAGCTCTTTAACAGACTGTTCACGGGTGGCGATGGTTTTGTCGCAAATTTCTTTTAAATAGACTTCATCTTCTACTGCGGCCGTTGCACCCGCCAAAGCAATACGATCAATTGGGTAGGAGTTAAACGAGTTCTTCAAGCGCTCTAACCCTTCGATCAAATCGGCATGACCTAATGCGTAGCCAACACGAATCCCGGCTAAAGCTCGAGATTTAGACAAGGTTTGTACCACCAATAGATTTGGGTATTGGTTAATCAAAGACACCGCGCTTTGCGCACCGAAATCCACATAAGCTTCATCCACTAACACCACCACGTCAGGATTCGCTTTTAAGATTGTCTCAATATCAAACAAAGGCAAGGCTTTACCGGTTGGCGCGTTTGGATTGGTTACCACCACACCTGAGACATCTAGGTTTTCGTAATCTGCTGGTACGATATCAAAATGCTCATTCAGCGGAATCAGTTTTGGTTCGATGCTGTATAAGCCCGCGTACACTTTATAAAAACTGTAGGTAATGTCAGCAAACGCCAAAGGCTTACCGCCTGCAAAGTAGCCCATGAAGGCCAACGCCAATACCTCATCCGAACCATTGCCAACAAACACCTGGTTCGCATCCAACTGATAACTTTTTGCCAATGCGCTTTTTAGCGTTACAGCATTTGGATCTGGATAAAGACGTAAACGCTCACTTACTTCTGCCGCCATAGCTTCTATGGCCTTGGGCGATGGAGAGTATGGGCTCTCATTCGTATTTAACTTAATGTACTTTTTGTCTTGCGGTTGTTCGCCTGGCACATAAGGGTCAAGAGAAGCGATTTTATCTGTCCAAAAACGACTCATGGAGTGCTCCAATATTTTTCAGCAAAAGTAGAAAGTGCAAAAGACTTCAAATCAAATAAGGCCTCAATTGAGGCCTTATTTTTTATGTAACGTTTTCTACACGGCCAAAGATTAATCTTGTGGGCGCATATGTGGGAACAACAATACATCGCGGATCGAAGGCGCATTAGTGAATAACATCACCAAACGGTCGATACCAATACCTTCTCCAGCGGTCGGTGGTAGGCCGTATTCTAGGGCATTGATATAGTCAGCATCGTAATGCATGGCTTCATCATCACCCGCGTCTTTTTCAGCAACCTGACGCATGAAGCGCTCGGCTTGGTCTTCTGGATCGTTAAGCTCAGAGAAACCGTTAGCAATTTCACGACCACCCACGAAGAATTCAAAACGATCAGTGATGAAGTCATTATCATCATTACGACGTGCAAGTGGCGATACTTCCGCTGGATATTCAGTAATGAAGGTTGGTTGATCCAGTTTATGCTCAGCGGTTTCTTCGAAGATTTCCGTCCAAATCTTACCCAAGCCCCAAATAGGCTTTACATCGATTTTCAGTTTCTTCGCAACGGCCGTTGCACTCTCCAAGGTTGCCAAATCTTCCGCTTTCAACTCTGGATTGTAGTGAAGGATAGAATCCAGCATGGTCATGCGAACAAACGGTGCACCGAAATCGTACTCAGAACCCTGATAAGTGACCGTAGTCTTACCCAAGACTTTTTCTGCTACAGTTCGCAACATGTCTTCGGTCAAATCCATCATGTCATTGTAATCAGCATAGGCTTGGTAGAATTCGATCATAGTGAATTCTGGGTTATGACGAGTCGAGGTTCCTTCGTTACGGAAGTTACGGTTAATCTCAAACACACGCTCAAAACCACCGACCACCAAACGCTTCAAATAAAGCTCTGGCGCAATACGCAGGTACATACTCATGTCCATGGCATTATGATGCGTCACGAATGGACGTGCTGATGCACCACCAGGAATGGTTTGTAACATGGGTGTTTCCACCTCCATGAAACGACGGTCTTCTAGGAAGCGACGAATCGTAGAGATAATTTTTGAACGCATCTGAAAGGTCTCACGAGACTCTTCGTTTACAATCAAATCAACATAACGCTGACGGTAACGCATTTCCATGTCAGACAAACCATGATGCTTGTCTGGTAATGGTCGTAGAGATTTAGTTAGCAATTGCGCTTCTTGCATATCAATATACAAGTCGCCTTTGCCAGATTTATGCACAGGACCAGTAATACCAATAATGTCGCCCAAGTCCCACGTTTTTTGATCTGCCAATAGTTCAGGACTCAAGGCTTTACGATTGACGTAAGCTTGGATTTGACCTGTCATATCTTGCAACAACATAAACGCACCACGGTTACGAATAATACGACCCGCAATGCTGACTTTATGGTCTTTCTCTTCTAACTCAGCTTTTTCTAGTTCGCCAAATTCCGCTTGAAGGTCTGCGGCATAGGCATTAGGACGAAAGGTATTTGGAAACGCATTTCGTTCTGCACGAATAGCGGCCAATTTACCACGACGCTCGGCTACTAGGCGATTGTCATCAGATTGCAGTGTGGATTCTGTGCTGTTTTCGTTAGCCATGATTTTGCTATCTACTCTTTTCAATATTTTAAATAAGGAACGGCGTTATAGGCCTTGTTTCAAACTTGCCACGATAAACTGGTCAAGACTACCATCCAAAACGGCACCAGTGTTGGACGTTTCCACGCCCGTACGCAAATCCTTAATACGCGATGCATCCAGTACGTATGAACGAATTTGACTGCCCCAACCGATATCAGATTTGCTATCTTCTAAGGCTTGAGCCGCTTCGTTGCGCTTCATCATTTCAAACTCGTATAATTTGGCACGAAGTTGTTTCATGGCAAAGTCTCGGTTAGCGTGTTGGGAACGCTGATTTTGACATTGCACCACAATGCCCGTCGGCACGTGAGTAATACGCACAGCAGAGTCTGTCGTGTTTACGTGCTGACCACCCGCTCCAGAAGAACGATACGTGTCAGTCCGAATGTCCGCCGGATTGATCTCGATGTCTACATTGTCATCAACTTCAGGAGACACAAACACAGACGCAAACGAGGTATGACGACGGTTACCAGAATCAAAGGGAGATTTACGAACCAAACGGTGTACACCCGTTTCAGTACGTAACCAACCAAAAGCATACTCACCTTCAAAACGAATGGTGGCAGACTTTATTCCAGCGACATCTCCTGCCGACACTTCCATCAACTCAACGTTGAAGCCTTTGTCTTCCCCCCAGCGTAAATACATACGCAATAGGATATTGGCCCAATCTTGCGCTTCGGTGCCACCAGAACCTGACTGAATATCCAAGAAAGCACTGTTTTCGTCCATTTCTTTGGAAAACATGCGGCGGAACTCTAACTTAGCTAATAACGTTTCTAGCGCTTCTAGCTCAGACTGAACCGCTTCTACGGAATCTTCGTCATTTTCCTCTACAGCAATGTCTAACAACTCTTTAGAGTCGCTTAAACCAGACTCCATGCTGTCTAGCGTTTCAACAACAGCTTCGAGCGCTGCGCGCTCTTTACCAAGTTTTTGAGCGTACTCTGGATTATTCCAAATGCTTGGATCTTCCAGTTCACGGTTAACTTCCTCTAAGCGTTCTTTCTTTGACTCGTAGTCAAAGATACCCCCGAAGGGTTAAAGCACGAGCTGAAAGGTCTTTGATCTTAGAAACTATCGGGTTTATTTCCATATTGGCGTCAATTTGCTATAAACAGTGTGAATAAAGATGATTCGGAATTGTAACGAATTTACTCGCAGCATAAAATGCCATTCTCTACCCAATGATGGAAAAACAGACCATTTTTTGTGGGCCTTGCTATCAAATGGAGTCAATATGGATAAACCAACGGTTACTGTCGCCATACTGGGACAAAGTTATAAGATAAATTGCCCAAAAGGGCATGAACCGGATTTGAAAGAAGCCGCTGAATATTTAAACAATCAAATGCGCGAAATCAAAGCCAGCGGAAAAGTAGTGGGTCTTGAAAAAATAGCGGTACTCGCTGCATTGAATATTACTCACGACATGCTTTCGAACCGAAAATACGCCCGTTCTAACGAGCAACAGTTGCGAGAACTGACGTCGCAGCTTGATGCGGCATTAGCCCATGAAACAAAACTGGTTAATGAATAAACATCCGTGGTTTATTCCTTGATCTACTTTTTCGATTGCAAGCGTAGAACACGAATTTTCTTCATACAATACAGCAAACGAATTAGCCTATTGGGTGATTTCTCTGTTGAGTTACTCTATACTGGAGTTCGTTTCCTGGGTTGTTCGAAGCGGCTTAACGCCCTTGAGCCTATGAGTAATACCCCGGAAAGAGCCTGCTGGCTTGGTGTGCATGTCCGTGCGTCGGAAAGCCTAAAAAGTCACAGTTCTTTCCACCTTGAACCACTGGGTTCAAGGCCAATAGCCGAAACGGCAACTTGGGAAACTCTTTTATGACCTCTCATCTCGACCCCAGACAAACCCTTAGACGCCAATTACGTCAAACAAGAAGAAGCTTATCGGATGATGAGCAACTTAACGCTGCGATGGCGCTACTGAAGGGCTTTAAAGAACAACTTTCTTCACTCAATCTAACCAAGATAAATCGCGTTGCTTTATATCTAAGCAATGATGGCGAGATTTCTCCGCACATCTTATGTGAGTATTGTTGGCAACAAAACATTGAAACATACCTCCCTGTTGTCCAAGGGAAACAACTTGCCTTTGCACGATACAGCGCAGACACCATCTGGCAAGAAAATATCTTTGGCATCAAAGAGCCAATGACAGCGGAATATTTAACAGGCAATGAATTAGATGTTGTACTCTTACCTTTAGTAGGGTTCGATTGCCAAGGCGGTCGTCTTGGCATGGGAGGCGGCTTTTACGACAGAACATTTGCCAATAAAAGTGTCAATACCCCTCCCAAACTAATCGGTTTAGCGCACAATTGCCAAGAAGTAAAAAGCCTGCCAATCGAGGGCTGGGATGTTCCTTTACAAGCCATACTTACACCAAATAAGGTGGTTATAGTATAGGATCTAGATGATCACTTATAAGTTAAAACACAAAACTATAACCAACCGACACAAATGCGCCGCTATTACCTTCATCGTTCTCGGGCGCGTAGGCAACATCAACATCTAAACGTCGATAAAACGTTAGGCCCGCTGTGTAATAATTTAACTCGCTACCGACTAGATTTTTTCGATATCCAATACGCATGCCAGGTAAAACCCAATTATCACTAAAATACGATAAAGACACTGTCGCCCACTGGTACTCATCGCCCAGCGGATCGGAAATAGCATTTACATCATAAGAGCCAGCAAGAGAAAAATGCTGATCCTTACTCTTAATCGCTGCATCAACCGTCATTTGCGCTTCCATCTTATACGTTTCCTTTAGCGAGAAAACACCTTCGCCTGCGAACCTAAGAGCCACCTCACAACTCGTCTTATCGGCTCCAACTAGACCAGTGCAGTTACTCACCAAACCTTTGTAGTCGAACTCAGGCTCATTCACGTTTGCTATCGAAGCACCCAATTGAAAATTACGTGCTGCTAAAATAAGCCCCAAATCCAACGAAACACCTGACGAAACAGAGTCACGGCTTAAGAAAAAATCACTATAAGAAACACTGGAATCGTCATCTTCTGTCAGGACTGTCAGCTTTTGATCTAAAGCAAGTCGATGAAAGTTAAGTCGACCACCAACAATCAAAGCGCTGGTTTCGGATCGAGACACCATTTCACTGTAACCCACACTAAAATGATAGTCCGACGCCCTCTTCATATAGACTGAAGTATCCGATTCAACATCAGCGCCGCTAACATCAACACCATCAAGATCCGCCGCACTGGTCACAGCCTCTAACTCATCCACGCCCGTGAGAGTTAAATTATCTGCCAATATGTCGGCACGGCCAACCAGAGACGCACTCGCGTCTAACGTAAAAACACCACGACGTCTGGTTTTATAAATAATAGGCAAAAAAGGCGCTTGCACTGTTGTAGCGAATTTTGCGTAGGTGGTTCGGCTGATATCGGAAATTACTGTATCTGCTGAATCAAGAGAGCTGTTTATGTCGGCTAATAATTTGTCTATTTCAGCGACCACATAGGCATCAGGATCAGAAGAATTAGCCGCATCTGTTTTAATCTGATCAATATCAATACTAGAAGTAAAATCTTCATCAAAAATGGCTTCAAGCTCATCAACTCTATCATTTATATCATCGACCCCTCCCCCTTCAACAGCAATCCCAACTGGCCCTAAAAAACTAACCCGAAAACCTTGTAGATTTGCCATCAAATAGGAAGCCGCTGGGTTACCAGCTGCTGTCGATAATGCATGACGATTGCCGTAATTTCCCAACACTATGCTCGAGCCAATAGGCTGATACACATTCATCGATGCTGTTGAATAAACGCTGCATACACTTAAACCAATAACCACCAAATACTTTTTCATGCTTTGCTCACAATAATCAATACAATACAGCCCTGCATGCTAAAAAGCCTATCGCTAAGATAAAAAAAGCCGAGGACGTTTAAAGTCATCGGCTTTCTTTATTAAATCTTTACAATTTTAAAAGGCCGTATCGTAACCAATCGAGAAATACCCACCACGTGGCAACTCATCACCGTCCTCATCTGTCACCGTATCGAGTGCAACAGCTAGGTCAATGTTAAGTCGTTTCAAAAATGTTAAGCCAAGAGAAGCGTAACTAAGTTCAGTTCCGACCATATTCTGACGATAGCCAACACGAATGCCTGGTAAGAAATGTGAATCACCATAGTAAGACAAAGAAGCCGCTGCCCATTGGTATTCATCACCCACAGCATCTTTTACTTCATTGGTGTCGTAGGACAGACCTAATGTCACTTGTTTGCCTTTGGTCGATACAGCCGCATCGATTGTGGTTTGCATTTCCATGACGTATTTTTCGCTAGCAGAAAGCTTCCCATTCGCAATCAAACGCCCAGCAGCAGCACAGCTTTCAGTTGCACAACTTTGGTTAATAGGCGCTCCGTCAAACTCTGGCTCATTAATATTGGCAACCGTCACACCGACTTGATAATAATTAGACACCCAAACAGCGCCCAAATCGAGACTTACCCCAGTACTGCTGACAGCATCATCAGAAATGGCATCTGAAATAGCATCGTCTGCGTCATCACTTTCATCATTTAAAGACACGATCGCACGCCCCATGGAAATATCATGCAAACTGGCTTTTACCCCACCTATCAACATGCCATGATCGTTTTCCCACATTGATTGACTGTAACCCAAGCCAATTTGTAAGTCTGTTGCGGTTTTGGCTTGGAATGAGGTGTCTGTTTCTAGCTCATCTGAACCATTAACCGTAATATCGTCAGTAATGATATTCGCACGCGCCACACCGGAAAGGCTGGCGTCTAACATAAAAGCTCCATTATTTTTAGTTTTATAAATCAATGGCATGAAGGGTACTTGCATACTCACAGAGGTTTTGATGTAAGCGGTATCGCCTATTTCATTTAGTATTCCATTTGCTCTATCAAGGGCATTATTTGCTTCCGTCGTATTCGAATAAGTAGCATCAATAAGATCCTCAAGTTCTTCAGCACGATCGTCCAAATCACTCACATCACCCATTTCAACACCCACGCTCAGAGGGCCTAAAATGCCAAAACGAAAACTGTCATTGTCATCCTGATTTACCATCAAAAAAGGCGCAGCAGGGTTTCCAAGCGCTGTCGACAACGCTCTGATGTTTGGCGCGCTGCTTAACGTAAAACTAGAACCAACCGGCTGATTAACCGGCATTGCCGCCATCACAGCAGAGCTCAACAAACTCGTAGAAACAATAGCAATTTTTTTCATAATGGAATCCCTCACAAAACAAACATAAACAACGGTAAGATAACTTATCTCAATATAGTAAATTATAAGACTATTTCTTACACATTCCATACGTTTTTAATGCATTTTTTCATCGAAAAAATCAAAAAAAACATTAAGAACAAAAAGGATGTTTAAAAAAGAGAAAAATTTCGAGATGAGAGTGTTTTTTTGGGAATATAAGATATAAAAACAAACAGGATTATGAATTTTATGCACATTAATTGCACATAAAAAATGGCAAACAGAAAGGGTGTTCGCCACTTTAGAAGTATTGTATTTACAGTAGAGTGTTAATTGACGTCCAGAGACAACTGGTGACGAAGTTTTTCCAAGTCCTCAGGCGTATCCACACCATGGGTAGGCAAACTATCCGCGAGCGCAACCTGAACCTTGATGCCTTGATGCAAAAAACGCAGCTGTTCAAGCTTTTCCCAGCGCTCTAATGGTGACATAGGCAGATCAGCGTATTTGGCTAACAAACTGGCTCGATAGACATACAAACCTATGTGACGAAGAGCGGGGAAATCAATAGGCAAAAACCCCGAACGATCAAGGTTACTAGCAAAGCCATCTCTATCCCAAGGCATAGGGGAGCGACTAAAATACAGCGCACGCTGCTTCTCATCACAGACTACTTTCACAACGTTAGGATTAAAAAAATCCTCCAGCTGGTCAATCGCACACGCCACAGTAGCCATTTCCGCTTCTTTATCTTGGTTTAATGCGATTACGCTGGAATGAATCAAGTTAACGGGCAAAAAAGGCTCATCACCTTGTACGTTGACAACAATTTCATCACCTTGCCACCCCTTTTTTGCGGCCACTTCCGCCAATCGTTCCGTGCCATTTTCGTGATCATCACGCGTCATGACAACCGACGCGCCAAATGCCAAGGCCGCTTGCTCAATAATCTCGTGATCGGTAGCGACGGTAACCGATTGCGCACCCGCCTTTAGGGCCAATTCATAAACCCACTGTAATACGGGTTTACCACCCAAGTCTGCCATCAGCTTTTGTGGAAAACGCTGAGAAGCATAGCGAGCCGGAATCACTATGTGGAAATCCGGTAGCGTTGCAGTACCAACTATTGCATGTAAAGAGTCAGTCATTACTTTTCAAACTCCGGTTTTTGCGCCAATTCATAGGCTTGTTCCAAAGACATTCGAGAGGCTAATACCATATCCGCTACCTCACGCGCCACACCTTCTCCAGCCGCTTTACTGAGTATAATTGGGCAATGACGCTGCACGACAATGTGCGCATCGGCTGGACATAACGCCACACCAACATTTGGCATGACCTGAAGATCAATCACATCATCGCCAACGTAGGCGGCTTCTTCTGAGAGAATGCCCAACTGCTCTATCAACTCATTAAATGCAGCGGCTTTATTGTGACAACCTGGGTAAAAATGCGTCACTTTTAGCTCTTCCATCCGTCGTCTCAGTGGCAGCGAATCTTTTGCTGTGATCACAGCGACTTGTATCCCCCACTTTGGCAACAACTTCATTGCCACGCCATCTTTAACGTTGAAGCGCTTTATGCTTTCGCCTTGCTCGGTATACAGAAGACGACCGTCCGTTAAGACACCATCCACATCGAACACCACCAGCTTCAAGGCTTGCAATTTTGGTAGCAAATTTAAATCGTCATTCAACACGGGATAAGAAGAAAGAAAAGCCATATCCATTAATTAAGCGCTCGTATCCAGTGCTTCGAATGTTTTCACCAACTCATCAAGCTGCTTCATTTGTTTCAAAAATGGAGCAAGCTTACCCAAAGGCAGAGCGCATGGACCATCGCATTTAGCATTATTTGGATCTGGGTGTGTTTCTAAAAACAAACTAGACAGACCAAGCGACATACCGGCACGAGCCAATTCGGTCACTTGGGCGCGGCGACCATCCGCAGAATCTTCACGACCACCCGGACGCTGCAAAGAATGCGTTACGTCAAACATGACAGGGAAACCAAACTTTTTCATTTCACCAAAGCCAAGCATGTCGACGACTAAGTTATTGTAACCCATCATGGTGCCACGCTCACACAACATAAGTTGATCATTTCCAGCTTCTTGGCATTTTGTCAGGATATGCTTCATTTCATGAGGCGCTAAAAACTGGGCTTTTTTGATATTAATCACGGCGCCTGTTTTCGCCATCGCGATGACCAAATCGGTTTGACGAGATAAAAAAGCGGGCAATTGGATCACATCCGCAACCTCTGCGACTGGCGCACACTGGTAAGCTTCATGCACATCGGTAATCACCGGCACACCAAACGTGTCTTTTATTTCTTGGAGAATTTTCAAACCTTTTTCCATGCCAGGGCCACGGAAAGAGTTTATAGACGAGCGGTTCGCTTTATCAAAAGATCCTTTAAATACATAAGGAATGCCCAAGTCTTGGGTCACTTTCACGTGCTCTTCTGCGACACGCATAGCAAGATCGCGAGATTCCAATACGTTAACGCCACTGAACAATACAAAAGGAAGATGGTTAGCCACTTCAATTTTGCTACCAATTTTAATGATTTTTGATGTCTGAGATGACTGTGTCATGAGAACTCCATTTTTAATCTAAGTTAACGCACACTTACGCGTCAGCGTGCGATATAAATAAGGTAGATACTGTATTCGATGCCACAAGCACTATAATCTTGCAAAGGCACCTTATGACTTATCGATCGTAAATCTCTAAAATTCCAGACAGATTTTTCGCATCGTCCACGACGACCAGCAAGGTGATTTTATCGCGCAGCATTTGCTCTTCGGCTTGCACTATCATCACATTTTCATTAATGGTTTTAGGATTGGGAGTCATTAAGCTTGCCATGGTTTTGTGTATCATGCCCTCGCTTTCTTTTAGCATAGCGCGGCGTAAGTCTCCATCGGTGAAAATGCCTAATAATTTTCCCTCATCTTGAATTAAGACGACACCCATTCTGCCGTGGGTCATAACAGATATAGCATCTTTTAAAGTGGTATTTGGTGTGCAAATCGGCAAATTATCTTTGTGCATAAGATCTTTTACACGAGTCAGTAGTTTACGACCTAGACTGCCACCAGGATGAAATCGAGCAAAGTCTTGTGGCTGAAAATTACGACACTCCATCAATGCCACCGCCAAAGCATCCCCCATAGCCGTTGTCATCGTCGTCGACGTAGTTGGAGCAAGATTATTTGGGCAGGTTTCTTTATCAATAGAAAGGTCTAGAACACAATCACAATGCTTGGCTAAGGTGGAATCTATGTTTCCCACCATGGCAATGCTCGGATTACCGAAGCTTTTTAACGAAGGCAATAAGCGCATCAGCTCTTCTGTTTCGCCTGAAAAACTGATTAATACTAAAACATCTTCCGGCTGAATCATGCCCAGATCACCGTGAAAAGCTTCTCCAGGATGAAGGAAAAAACTGGGCGTGCCGGTTGACGCTAATGTGGCGGCAATTTTCTTACCTATTAAGCCAGATTTTCCCATACCACAAATGATCGTGCGGCCTTTACTGGTTAAAATCATTCGAACGGCTTTAGCGAATTCTTCGGTTACTTGATCAACCAAGTTAGCCAAAGCTTGGGCTTGGGTAGACAGAGTACGTCGAGCACTCTCAATAAGCACATCGGAGTGAATACTCTTTATGGACGGGTCACTCATATAGCCTCTCAACTCAGCGTAATAATCGGAAAGTGACATCATTATACAGAGGAGAAAGCAAGTCGCCTATCAAAGAGCTATTTTTCCTCCCTGACAAGCGACCAGAAAGCAGAAATAATTACCCTAAGCAGCTAAGAAACTGACCGCTCAAACTGTCGAGGAAAGAAAAATAAGCATTCGTTCCCATTTTTACCTGACTGCCTAACGGATCAAGAGGGGCGGTTTTAACGTCAGAACCTTCCAACAAGGTTTTGACAATAGCTGGGCTAAACTGCGGCTCACTGAAAACACATTGAACCTTATTTTCTTCAATTTCATGACGGATTTCCGCTACTTTCTTCGCCCCTGGTTTGCGCTCTGGACTGACGGTGATTTCACCAACGTTTTGCAGTCCGTAATGCTGCTCGAAATAGCTATAGCCATCATGGAATACGATATAAGGGACTTTGTTAACCTTATTCAATGCATTACGAATTTCTGCGTCTTTGGCACTTAGACCTTTTTCAAACGACGCTAGATTATCTCTATAGTACTCGGCATTGGCAGCATCCAAAGAAACCAAACGATTTGTCACGGCTTTTGCCAGCACTAGAGCGTTATCTGGTGATAACCAAACATGTGGGTCAATACCTGAATGGTCATGTCCTTCATGATGCTCGTGATCGTCATGCTCTTCATGATGCTCGTGATCGTCATGCTCTTCGTGATGCTCGTGACCTTCATGCTCTTCGTGGTGATGCTCTTCTGCAAAGTTATGCAATTGCATTCCTTCCAAGGCAAGCCATTCAATGGCGTTGCTTTCTTTACCTGCGTTTTCAAGCGGCTTTTCTAAAAACTTCTCTAAGGCTTCCCCTACCCACACCACAGTATCAGCATCGGTAATTTTCTTTAAGTCCGAAGGGCGCATCGCAAAGTCATGAGGTGACGCAGTACTTGAAACAATTTGTTGAATGTCCGCTTTATCACCTGCAATCGCAGCAACAACCATAGAAACAGGCTTAATACTGGTAGCAATAACAGGTTTGGCTAAAGCCAAAGGCGATAATACAGACACACCTAGCGCAAGAAATACTTTATTCATTTTTTAATACCATATAAACGTTATAACGTAACAATACGACATAAAAAAAAGAGATTCAAGGGGGCACCCAAAATCTCTTTAGTATCTAAACGCAATAACACCTCATTAGATTAACGACAACGCGTCTACCGAGACTGCTCGCACAACTAAACCCGCTCTCTGTCCGACCGGAATATTGGTATTCGGAAAGACAATCGCATCCCCTGTCTGCTTAATTCGATATAGACTTTTTTGCGAATGCGCTAAACGATAATCCTCGACAAATTGAGTAAAGTTTTTCGCATCCTGATCAATATTTAATTCATAGCTGTCATCGTCTTTAACAAGCGCATCCAATACCATAAAGACATGCAATGAAGATAAGGGTGACTGAGCCAAATCCCCCTCTTCCAGTAATTGAACTAGGTTTTTCTCTAAATCGGCAAAACGAGACAAATCATTCTGCCCAAATGGATATACTTTCCCCAGCTCCACCGTAAAAGCATGCGCAGCATGCACAAAGTGACTATAGTAAGAAAACGTCGTTGTCGGTTGATGGGACAAAAGCACTGCTTCTATCTCACTGGCCGCAAAAAAAGCCAATTGCTGTTGACTGTAGTGCGCATTTTCGACAAATGGATAAACCACAAACTTTTCATGCATCGAACCACGAATCGCAGTATGCAAATCATAATGTAACCTTACCTGATCACTGTCGGTCGATGCCAACGCATAAAAATCACTCACGGCTTTTTCGAGTCGCTGGGCTCTTTTCGCCTCAAAACCCTCATAATTCCGCCAAGCACCGTTGAATAAACGATTCAAATTGACGTCACAAAAACGTTTCGCCGCATTCGCAGCGACAGGATTACCTATGACCACTAACAGACGAATTACGAGTGTTAACTTGCCAGTTAAAATGGCTTTTACCAGCTTATTGATTAACTCTATCGGCCCTGTTTCATTACCATGAATACCAACCGATAAAACCAAACTCACCTTACTGGCCTGATTTGGTTCAAGTCTTAAAATTCCAGTCTCTTCCACTACACCAATGCCACTGGGAAAAGTAAACTGAAAGGGTGATATACCATTGGGGTTCGACAGTGTTAACGCCAAAAAGTCATGATTTAAAATGGTCATTTTCGCCATCCAATAAAGCTGTAAATAAAATCATCATACCGCTTTTCTAGTGATGGGCGCTCATCTTTTACGGAGCCGAGTGGAAAACAAAAAAATAGGTCGCTTTTAAGATAAATAACTGTCGTAACTGGCTTACTTAGTGATCCATTCGACCATTAATAAACAAGAAGTCTTTTCTTTCAGAAGAAATGCCGATACCCTTTCGTTTTAGACCAGTTTCACAATTAAATTGAGTATTTTATGCCCGAAAATGACGAAGTCATTATCTTAGTCGACCAAAACAACACCATTATTGGCGATGTACCACGACACCTAATGAACTTTGGCAGAGATTACCATCGTGTTACCTACATACTGGTGTTCAACACCAAAGGCAATCTACTAGTTCAAAAACGCACCGATGACAAAGCCTTCTGTCCGGGTTATTACGGCATTACAACAGGCGGCGTGGTTGAAAAGGACGAATATTACATAGAATCGGCTCATAGAGAACTACAAGAAGAATTAGGCTTTGATGCGCCACTCAAAAGCCAAGGCATCTTCTTTACAGAAGGGCAAGGCTTTAAGATTTGGGGCAAAATTTACACCTGTCACTATGATAAAGCGATACACGGCGAACTGACTTTACAACCTAAGGAAGTTGCTTCTGTACATGAGATGACTATTGACGACATTTTGAACAATAGAAATAATCTTTTATTCACACCAGACTCATTGGAAGCACTTCGCCATTATGCCCATAAGCTTACTCAGCCTAAAGACAACGATCCGCTATAGCATTAGCCTGTTGGTTTTTTGCATGGCCTCTTGCTCTTTTGGGCAAGAGCGTTGGCAACAGGATGACTACATACAAGAAAGCTTCATAAAAATTGCCTTAGAACGCGAATACAAAGAGACCAAACATCCAAAACTGATACGTTGGCATAAACCTATTAAGCTATTTTTTGAAAGCGACCAAGGTGACGCCAGCCTGCAAAAAGAACTGCTCAGTGTCCATGCTCAGCATCTCGCCCAAATAACTGGCTTAACCATTGATTTTACGACATCACCTGAACAGGCCAATATTTTTGTCATTTTTACGTCTTACGACAACATGGAAAACAAAGTACGGCAGTATATCGGTGATCCAGAAAAAATTCGTAAAGCACTCGACGAGGCCATTTGCTTAGGCAATTTTAGTCGCAATAGCCAATTCGAGATAACCAAGGGCAGTATTATTATCCCTGTCGACTATGCACGCACAAAAGCACGCTTTTTAGATTGTATTGTAGAAGAAATCACACAACTACTGGGTCTTCCTAACGACTCTAACGATGTTTTCCCATCTGTCTTTAATGATGTCAGTGTAGATACTTACCTTAGCCCATTGGATTATTTATTACTGAAAGCACTGTACTCTCCTCATCTTAAGCCCGGCATGGATGTCGCACAAACAAAGGCAGCATTCGCCAAAGTTTTAGCCGAGCTGCATGCCAATAAAGACATAGAAAATGCGGTGCAACGCGTGCAAAAAAACAGTTTAAAAACCTACCTAGGCGATTAGTCTCTACTGCACATAGTCTTCGACAAATCCTGCGATAGATCAATAATATTGGCCTTTTAGCCTACCTTCTCATAAATTGTGCTTATTCACTCTGCTTTTCCTACTCAAGTTAGGTAAAATGCGTCAACTGAAAATTTACACTGGAGAGTACTAATGTTTCCTGAGCTCAAAAATGATCGCTTTTTGCGCGCATTACTCAAACAACCTGTCGATACTACCCCTGTATGGATGATGAGACAGGCCGGACGTTACCTACCAGAGTATCGTGCTAGCCGCGCGACCGCTGGCGATTTTTTGAGCCTTTGTAAAAACGATGCATTCGCGTGCGAAGTCACTCTACAACCACTTGAGCGCTATGACTTAGATGCGGCGATTTTATTCTCCGACATATTAACCATTCCAGATGCAATGGGCTTAGGATTATATTTTGAGACAGGAGAAGGCCCCAAGTTTAGACATACAATTCGCAGCAAAGCCGATGTCGATGCCATCCCAATTACTCAAGCGAACGACTTAGATTATGTCATGAAGGCAGTAACAACCATTCGCCATGCACTTAATGGGCATGTGCCGCTGATTGGCTTTTCTGGTAGCCCATGGACGCTGGCAACTTATATGGTAGAGGGAGGTTCTAGCAAAGACTTCCGTCATATTAAAGCCATGATGTACCGTTCACCTGAAACCTTACACGCATTATTGAACAAGCTGGCAAAATCCGTTACAGCGTATTTAAACGGCCAAATATTGGCCGGCGCACAAGCCTTACAAATCTTTGATACTTGGGGCGGCGTTCTAAGTGGCCCTATGTACCAGCAGTTCTCACTGCTCTATATGAAACAAATTTTGGATGGCCTTATCCGAGTCCATGAAGGGAAAAGAATTCCTGTTATCCTATTCACAAAAAACGGTGGTCAGTGGTTGGAGAATATGGCGGCCACAGGACCAGATGCTCTGGGTTTAGATTGGACAACAGACATCGCAGAAGCACGTGCCCGCGTTGGTCACAGCGTGGCTTTACAAGGCAACATTGATCCTTGTGTACTCTATGCAGGCAAAGACGTTATCGAGCATGAAGTAGAAAACGTCTTATCCGGATTTGGTACTGGCAGTGGCCACGTCTTTAACCTTGGTCATGGTATTCATCAATTCGTACACCCTGATCATCCAAAATATTTGATCGATGCCGTACACACACTTGGAAGAAAATATCACGAACCTCAATACGATGATTTGGACGCATTAAATGGTCTTTAACAAATAAACCGTCCCAATTGAGCTTGGAGCCAATGGCAACACTTGGCTCCAAGCTCAATCAATCATACCACCAAAGGTTCTAGGCCTTGCAGACATAACAATTCCGCACTTTTCTTTTGCTTCTTCCAACGGCCATCAGAGGCCATCATCAAGCACTCAAATGACTCATTGATATAGCAGCAAACATGGTCAACACCTCGACAATCAAGCCAAGACAGCCTTGCCAACATTCTGCCTGTTGATAGGGGAATCAGCACCAGCCGCAGCATCAAATGGCGTTTCGTCCCCCTTACCTGATAACACGCTACATTCTGGGGCATTGACGCACTGGATAGACGAATACCTACTTTGGTTGACAATACATGCGCGATATCAGCGAAGAATGACGCTGATTTGTCCATAAACTGCTCACTCGATATTATTTTTTTCATCTCAAGCCCTCCTATTTAGATGCAATCACACTCAAACCATCATTAAATGTAGATCATAACCCTCTAGCCTGTGGCGACTTTTACAATAGAGTGGTATTTTTAGATTAAATAATGCTTTATTCGTATGGAGAAGAAACATGAAATTAATTACGGCGATTGTTAAGCCTTTTAAACTGGATGAGGTGCGTGAGGCACTGTCTGAAATTGGGATTAACGGCATTACCGTCACCGAAGTGAAGGGATTTGGGCGCCAACGAGGCCATACAGAACTATACCGTGGTGCAGAATATGTGGTCGATTTTTTACCAAAAGTAAAACTAGAGCTCGCGGTTGAAACCGACCAAGTAGAGCGCGCTATTGAAGCGATTCAGCACAGCGCGAACACGGGCAAAATTGGCGATGGCAAAATTTTCGTTACTGCTCTTGAGCAAATCATTCGTATTCGTACTGGTGAAACAGGCGCGGATGCAATCTAGCCCTATGAATGCTGCTCAGCAGCATTAGCGCTATCCAATAAAAAAGAGGCCGAGGCCTCTTTTTTATTGGATAGCCATCACCAACTAACCTTTGTCTGGGACTTTGATCGATAAAGTACCAAGATAACGATTCTGACGTTGCTCTATTTGACGAAAAATGGCAATGATCACAATACTAATGACTAAATAAATAGCACCTGCCGCCAAGAATATTTCCATTGGCGTATACGTTCTGGCGATAATGGTTCTCGCCATACCAGTGAGATCTAAAATGGTAATAGTACTCGCCAATGCGCTGCCCTTAAGCATCAGAATGATTTCATTACCATAGGCTGGCAATACGATGCCAAACGCGCGCGGCAATAAAACTCGACGGTACATCTGCGTTTTGGTCATGCCTATGACTTTACAAGCCTCGACCTCTCCTTGAGGAATAGCCTGTATTGCACCACGGAAAATTTCAGCGGTATAAGCGGACGTGTTTAAGGTAAAAGCAATGATCGCACACCAATATGGCTCTTTTAGAATCGGCCACAAGACACTTTCACGAACGACATCAAATTGTGAAGCACCGTAGTAGACCAAAAAGATCTGCACCAACAGTGGAGTACCACGGAAGAAAAAGATATAGGCAAAGGGAATTGCTCTAATCCAAGCCACTGGAGAGATGCGCGCCAACGCAATAGGCAAAGCAAAAATCCCACCAAGCACGATGGAGATCATCACTAATTGAATACTGACCCAAGCCCCTTCAAGCAAACGAGGGAAGTATTCAACAACAACCGAAAAATCCATACATTATCCCCTCGCTAAGCCACGGCTTGCACGTTTTTCCAAATAAGAAACGAATACCATCGAAATAATGGTCAACGCTAAGTACATGAAAGCCGCCACCAAATAAAACAGAAACGCCTCCTTGGTACTGCTGACAGCAATATTCGCCTTACGCATAATATCGTCCAAGCCCACAACAGACACCAATGCGGTATCTTTTAGCAAGACCAAGAATAAATTCCCCAGCCCAGGTAACGCAATTCGCCATACCTGCGGCAAAATAATTCGATAAAATTTTCGAATCGGCCCCATTCCTAAAGCAATCGCCGCTTCATGCTGACCTTTTGGAATAGATTGTAATGCGCCACGAAAAACCTCTGTTGCATAGGCACCAAAAGTCAAACCAAGCGCCGTAACTCCCGCTGCGAATGCGCCAACCTCAATGTATTCGTCGTAACCAAACATCCCAGCTATGGCCATCAAAACGCTGGTTGCACCAAAGTAGATGATAAGCACGGTGAGGAGCTCGGGAATGCCACGAATAATGGTGGTATAGCCATGAGCAATCCACCTGAGTACTTTGAAAGAGGATAATTTAGCAGAGGCGCCTAATAATCCTAGAATCAAGCCAACAAACAGCGAACACATTGCCAGCTCTAAGGTTACAATAGCACCTTGTAGCAGCTGATCACCAAAGCCATGAAGATCAATCATAGTTTTTTCTCAGACTAAGCTTAACATCAGCCTATCGACATACAATGTCGATAGGCTGTAAGAAATATCAACTCTATAACCAGATCAAAAAGTCCACGCATGGCTTAACAGATAATCCATGCGCTGGGACCATCACTTATCCAGTCAACTTAGTAGATAGAAAACGGGAAGTACTTAGCGTTAATCTTCTGATAAGTACCATCTGCTAAGATCTGATCAAGCGCTTTGTTCAGTTTTTCTTTCAGCTTGTCATCTCCTTTACGAACCGCGATACCAATGTTGTCTGTCTTCATAAAGGCATCGCCTTTGAATTCAAACTTGGCGCCACTTTCGGATGTTTTCAACCAGTTATAAGTTGGTAGCTCATCAGATAAAACGATGTCTAAGCGACCCGCGACTAAATCTAAATAAACATTGTCTTGGTTATCGTAAAATTTAAGGTCCGCTTTCCCAGTGAAATTGTCTTCTAGGTATTGCGCGCCTAATGTTGCACGCTGCGCACCAATGGTTTTGCCAGAAAGATTGCTTAGGTCGAAATTGTCTCCTACACGCCCCATGAAGCGCAAACCACCAGAGTAATATTTGTTAGTGAAATCAACCACTTTCAAACGGTCTTCAGTAATCGACATAGAGGCAATAATAGCGTCGAACTTACGTACTTTCAGACCTGGAATCAAACCATCCCAATCCTGAGTTAAAATTTCACAATCTGCCGCCATCTTTGCACATAAGGCACGTGCGATATCCACATCAAAACCCTGAGGTTTCCCAGCTTCATCAATAAAGTTGAACGGCGCCCAAGCGCCTTCCGTCACAAAACGCACCTTATCAGCCGCCTGCACAGAAACCGATGATAATGCAGCGGTTAACAACAACGCAGAACCTAACACTACTTTTTTTAATTTCATTATAATCCCCTTGGAATATTTGTTTATTTGATCGTTTTTGCTTTTTTATAATGTCTTAACTAACCAAATGTGCCCTAAAACACACTGGATAAAAACGCCTTGCAACGCTCTGATTTTGGCGCACTAAAGACCTGACTTGGTGTACCCTTTTCTTCCACTATACCCTGATGAAGAAAAACAACATCACTGGAGACTTCACGAGCAAAGTTCATTTCATGGGTCACAATGAGCATAGTACGTCCTTCTTCTGCCAAGTTACGCATCACCCCTAGCACCTCCCCCACTAACTCCGGATCCAATGCAGACGTTGGCTCATCAAATAAGATGACCTGAGGATCCATCGCCAATGTTCTTGCAATAGCGACACGCTGTTGCTGCCCACCAGATAACTGATTAGGGTACATATTTTTTTTCTCAGCGATGCCAACTTTGCGCAACAAATGCTCCGCGTACTCAGCCACTTCTTGTTTTGGGCGTTTTAACACATGAAGCGGCCCTTCCATGACGTTTTGCAAAATTGTCATGTGTGGCCACAAATTAAAACTTTGAAAAACAAAACCAATTTGTTGGCGCATCTGGGTAAGCTGCTTCATATTGTTGGCCACTAAATCCGATTCACCTTGTATCAGGTCAAGTTTGTTGCCATTGAAGACAATTTCACCACGAGTCGGGTTTTCAAGCATGTTGATACAACGTAAGAAGGTACTTTTGCCTGATCCACTGGATCCAAGAATGGAGATGACATCACCGTCATAGGCTTTTAGGGAAATGCCTTTTAACACCTCAATATCGCCAAACGTTTTGTGAATATCGATGAGCTCTAACGCCGGGACTTTCGACATGTTTTCTACCTTTTTCATGTTATGAACTTATTATTTTTGACGTAAACTACACAACGTATTCGATAATCCCTTTAACACTAAACGCAAGCAACTTACACCCACAAAAAGAATACAATAATCACGCCAAGAATAATTCACCCATATTTTAAGTTACTTTTTCCATAGCTGCCTCTTTTTCTTGTCTATTTGGACAGTCTCTGAGGGTTTATTATGCATTTTTTTATAAATTGTATTACGTTCTTCACGAGGCGTGATGCCAAAAAAACCTTTATAAGTGGTACTAAAATGGGGCGCAGAACCAAATCCGCAGGCCATTCCGACCTCAGTGATACTTTTGTCTGTCTGAATAATCAACTGTTTAGCGTGTTGCAAACGTAATTCTAGGTAATACCGTGACGGAACAATGTCCAAATTGCTTTTAAACAGCCGCTCTAAATGCCGTCTAGAGACACCAACATGGAAAGCAATGTCATCTGAAGACAAGGGCTCTTGAATATTGGCCTCCATCAGTTGCACCGCCTCTACTAGCTTTGGTTGTCCAGTTCCAATCCTAGCCTGCAAAGGGATTCTTTGCGGATCTTCGTGTGTGCGAATACGCTCACAAACAAACTGTTCTGAAATGCTACTCGCTAGAGACATGCCATGCTGCTTACCAATCAAAAAAAGCATCATATCCATCGCGGCGGTGCCTCCGCTACAAGTATAACGATCTCGATCGACTTCAAAAAGGTGATTTGAAACAATCGTCTGTAGAAACTCATCACGTAAATTCGCCAAACTACGCCAATGAATCGTTGCACGGTAACCATTTAGCAAGCCAGCTTTTGCTAATAAGTAACTTCCTGTACACACGCCTCCTAAAGCAACCCGTCTTTTAGCCTGTTTCTTTATCCAATTTTCTAAAGTCTCACTTTCGTTTTTTATCACAGGTGAGGCACCACACACAAAAATGGCGTCCAAATCGCTCGGAGCATCACTTGTTAGATAGTCAGATACGGTTGTAACCCCCGTATTTGAAGGGATTTGTTTTTCTTCATGACTAATAGTGCAGAAAGAATAAAGTTCTTTTCCTGTCACCCAGTTCGCCATGTGCAAGGTTTCAATGGCGGAAGAAAAACCTAACATAGAATAGTGCGGCAAAAGCAAAAAGCCATATTTTAAAGGCTTTTTACTCGCCTGCATGATTTCTCTTGATGCGAATTCAGTCTTGTACAAAATATTATCCTGCGAACTATAGACAAAAAAGGAGTTTATTTCGTTTAAAATGGATAACAAAGGTTTTTTTCGTCTTGAGCAAGACTTTTTTAGCCCAATTAACCAGACATCATAACAATATGTCGCAATTTGATAAGTTAACAACTATCAAAGGAGTAAATTTTTCATAATAATCTTATTCAGAGTCCGAACCTTGTACTTCCGTAAAACTGCATTACAACTAGCTTTAATTAAGAACACCATAACGAGGGATGAGTTCTAATGACTGACCATAAAAAAAGCGAACTAATCGAACGCGTCGAAGTAGAAATAAACGAACACTTCAATGCGACCGAAGCCAACAACCTGATTCAACTTGCCCACCTCTACTTTCAGGACTCTCTAACGGAAGATCTGGTCAATGAATCTATTGAGAACCTATATGGTACCATCGTCTGTTTGTGGGATTTTTTGCAACAACGCCCCATTAATCAGCCAAAAGTGCGCGTTTACAATCCAAATTATGAAGAGCACAGCTGGCAGTCGACTCATACTGTCATTGAAATTTTAACAGACGACATGCCTTTCCTTGTGTCGTCTTTTAACATGGCACTCGTTCGCCTTGGCCACACCATTCATATGACCTCTCACCCAGTGGTGCCAGTTGAACGTAATAAAAAAGGCGAACTACAAGGCATTAACCTTGAGTCTAAAACACATGAAGCCCTCATGCGGTTTGAAATCGGCCGCTTATCCGACATTAATTTGCTGGATAAAATAAAAGAAGAACTGCTTAACAGCTTAGTCGATGTGAAGAAAACCGTCGCTGACTGGCCTACAATGAAAGCGCGATTGAATGACATCATCAAAGAGTCTGAACAATTAGCCCATTTAAAAGGCAATGAAGAACATCAGGAAATCCTGGATTTCTTACGCTGGGTAGAAAATGATCATTTCACCTTTATTGGCTTTCGTGCATACGATCTCGCCGTGGAAGACAATGAGACCCACCTTAAATTAGTCGAAGGGTCTGGTTTAGGTACGTTCCGCGACATCAACGATAAAAAAGTCAAACGCGATATTGTATTAGAAAACAATCTTGCCAAACTTGCCGTTGACAGCAATAACATTTTAATACTGACCAAATCTACGGCGGTATCAACCGTTCATCGTCCGGTTCACCTTGACTACCTTGGCATTAAACGCTTCGATAAGAAAGGCAACGTCATTGGCGAATGGCGTTTCTTTGGTTTGTATTCATCTGCGGCTTACATTGCACGCTTACAAGACATTCCCTTACTGCGTAAAAAACTCAATGTCATTGTTGAAAAAGCCAATGTAGATCCAAATAGCCATAAAGGCAAAAATCTCAAGCACATTTTAAACAGCTACCCTCGAGATGAGATGTTACAAGCACCGGTCGACGAGCTGTTTGTTACGATCGAAAGTATTCTGGCCATTCAAGAACGTCGTCAATTGCGTGTTTTCCTGCGTAAAGATATTTATGGTCGCTTTTTGAATGCCTTGGTATACGTACCGAGAGACCGTTACAACACAGAATTGCGCATCAAAATGCAAGACATTCTAATGAACGCTTGCAATGGCACCAGTTCTGAATTCAACGTACAGTTCTCGCAGCTTGTTTTGGCTCGAGTCAACTTCACTATTCAGATAGCCGACCCTAGCCAGAGCCCAAGCATCGACGTAGAAGACATTCAACGTAAGATGCAAGACGCAATGAGTTCATGGGAAGACAAATTACTCAATGCACTCCATAAGAGCCATGGTGAAGAAAATGGCAACCGCTTATTTAATGATTATGTAGCGTATTTGCCAGCGGCTTACAGGGAAGATTTTTCTCCAAATGCAGCGGTATTAGACATTGAGCGTTTAAGTCAATTAGCGGGTGAAGGCGACACGTCTACACATATTTACCGCCAAGTTGGACAGGCAAAAAATAATTACTTCTTCAAAGTCTATGGTGCAGGCACGACGCTAGTGCTATCTGATGTATTGCCTATCTTAGAATACATGGGACTACGGGTGTTAGAAGCCCGTCCTTACGAATTGGATCAAAACGGTGATGGCAAGACCAACACATGGGTTGTGGAATTTGCCATCAGTGTCGATGCCGATGTAAATCTTGAGAAAAACACTCAACGCGAAGCATTCCAAGACGCCTTTAACCAAGTCTTCCGTCGCCGTGTTGAAAACGACCGTTTTAACGCCCTTGTTCTTAGTGCATCCCTAACATGGCGCCAAGTCACCATGCTACGCGCGCTAACCAAGTACTTGATGCAGTTACAAGTCCCTTTCTCTTTGCAATATATGCAACAGACGCTAGAGAAAAATGCGGGCATCGCTCGCTTACTGGTACAACTTTTTGAACAACGATTTGATCCGAGTCAAGAAGCAAAACGCGACGAAAAAGTGCAAAAACTACTGGAAAAAATTGATCTAGAATTGGATCAAGTTGCGAATTTGGATGAAGACCGTATTCTTAAGCACTACTTATCTGTGATTCAGGCCATGTTGCGCACCAACTTTTATCAAGCTGGCGCAGAAGGTGAAATCAAAGACTATGTGTCTTTCAAACTGGATCCATCATTAATTCCAGCCGTTCCTTTACCACGCCCGAAATTCGAAATTTTCGTCTATGCACCGTGGGTCGAAGGTATCCACATGCGTGGTGGTAAAGTGGCTCGTGGCGGTCTGCGCTGGTCTGATCGTATGGAAGACTTCCGTACGGAAGTACTTGGCCTCGTCAAGGCGCAAATGGTGAAGAACGCGGTTATCGTTCCTTCTGGTGCTAAAGGTGGCTTCGTTGCCAAGCAACTGAAAAAGAACGCTTCTCGTGAAGAGGTTCAGGCAGAAGTTGTTCACTGCTACACCACGTTTATCAGTGGTTTATTAGACATTACTGACAACCTAATCAAGAACGAAGTGGTGCCCCCAATATCTGTGCTTCGTTACGACGAAGACGACCCATATTTGGTTGTTGCGGCAGATAAAGGCACAGCGACCTTCTCAGACTTAGCCAACAGTATTTCGGCGAAATATGGCTTCTGGCTAGGCGATGCTTTTGCTTCAGGTGGTTCAAACGGTTACGACCACAAGAAAATGGGCATCACCGCACGTGGCGCTTGGGAATCGGTGAAACGTCAGTTCAAAGAAATTGGCATTAACTGCCAAACAACAGACTTCACCGCAGTGGGCATTGGCGACATGGCTGGCGACGTATTTGGTAACGGCATGCTGTTGTCTAAACACATCCAGTTGGTTGCTGCTTTTAACCACATGCACATTTTCATCGACCCAACACCTGATGCAGCCACCTCTTTCGTGGAACGTGAGCGCATGTTCAAGCTACCTCGCTCTTCTTGGGAAGATTACAATAAAGACCTTATTTCGAAAGGCGGTGGTATCTTTAGTCGCTCTGCGAAATCCATTCCTATTAATGCTGACATTCGTAAAGCGCTTGGCATTGAAGGCAATGTTAAATCCATGGCACCCACCGATCTGATCAACGCCATTTTAAAAGCGCCGGTCGACTTACTTTGGAACGGTGGCATCGGTACTTACGTTAAATCGGAAACAGAGTCTCATGCTGATGTTGGAGACAGCGCAAATAATGGACTGCGCGTAAATGGTAAAGAGCTGCGCTGCAAAATTGTTGCAGAGGGCGGCAACTTAGGATTAACACAGTTAGGTCGAATTGAGTTTGCGCAAAAAGGCGGCTTGATCAGTACCGATGCGATTGACAACTCAGCAGGGGTAGACAGCTCGGATCATGAAGTCAACATCAAGATCCTATTAAACCGTGTCGTTGAAAGCGGTGACTTAACCGAAAAACAACGTAACAGCCTATTGGCAGAGATGACCGATGAAGTCGGTAACCTCGTGTTACGCCATAACCGCGGTCAAAGCCATCTATTATCTTTAGCCAATGCGCAGGCACCAGAACGCTTGGCCGATCACTGGCGTTTGATTCAATCTTTGGTACGCGAAGGTCGCCTAAATCGCGAGATTGAATATTTGCCAAGTGACGCACAGATCAAAAAACGTCTAAACAAAGGACAAGGCTTAACACGCCCTGAAATTTCTGTACTGCTGGCTTATTCAAAAATTAAGCTCTCTGAGCAATTGGTCGAAGATGGCATTGGCGAAGATGTGGATTTGACAACGCAGATCAACGAGTACTTCCCAACCCAGTTGACCAAGCATTTTGGCGGTCAAATGGCGTCGCACCCACTGATTCAAGAAATCATTGCAGGGCATGTAACCAACAATCTTGGTAATCGCATGGGACCCACCTTTAGCACCTACATGCAAGAGGAAACCAGCGCGTCGTCTTTGAATGTGGTTCGCGCCTACATGGCAGCAGAAGATATTTTTGGTATCCCTGCACTATGGGACGCCGTCAATAGTTTAGACTTTACCGTCGAAAACTCGGTTTTAAACGGCTTACTGATTCGGATTCAAGGACTACTAGAGCGAGCAACACTTTGGCTATTGCGCAACACTCGCGAAAGTTTGTCCATCCAACGTTTAAAAGACGCTTACAAACCAGGTGTGGAAGTCATTAGAGCCAACATGCAGGCCATTTTGACAGAATCCAGCCAAGCACATTTGGCTGACATTACGACGCGTCTTGTCGAACACAATATCCCAGCCGAGATAGCAGAGAGATTATCGTCTCTTCACTACCTCTTCTATGGACTAGACATTATTCGTGTCGCGGCAAACACCGAGACCGAAGTACTGGATGTTGCTCAAACTTACTTTGCCCTTGAAATGGACCTAGAGTTGCATTGGTTGCGTCACAAAGTCAGTGAATTATCCGCTGATGATGTATGGCAACGTCGCGCAAAAGGCGGGCTTGGCGATGAAATCGATAACAGCCTACGAACGCTCACCCAAGAAGTCATTCAATCTAGTGCGGACATTAAGAAACTAGAGCAACGTCTAACTCATTGGCGCGAATCAAACAGTGATAGCATCAAGCATTACCGTGCTACTTTCAGTGAAATTAAAACAGAAAGTGAATTCACACTTGCAATGATCACTGTTGCTATTCGTGAGTTGAGAAATCTGATATAAACCCAAAGGTGGCCGTCATTGCGGCCACCTATTTTTAAGAGGCCTTTTTTTAAGATGGATAGAAAAGTGACAGAACAAGTAACGAGAGCAACCTTTGACGAAGTAATGGTTCCCAACTACGCACCTTCTGCAATTATTCCGGTGCGCGGTGAAGGCTCTCGCGTATGGGACAAAGAAGGCAAAGAATACATCGATTTTGCAGGTGGCATTGCCGTGACCGCACTGGGTCATTCCAATCCCAAACTGGTCGAGGTTATGCGTGAGCAAGCTGGGCAAATTTGGCATTTATCCAATGTCATGACCAACGAGCCAGCCCTACGATTGGCGAAAAAATTGACCGAAAAAACCTTTGCTGACCGAGTCTTCTTTGCGAACAGTGGCGCTGAAGCCAACGAAGCTGCGTTCAAATTGGCTCGTCGTTATGCGTTTGATCATTTTGGTCCAGAAAAACACGAAATTATTGCTTTTTATAAATCCTTCCATGGCCGTACCCTGTTTACCGTTTCTGTCGGTGGTCAAGCCAAGTACAAAGAAGGCTTTGAGCCAACACCTGGTGGTATTAAGCACTGCGATTACAACAATATCGAACAACTAAAAGCCATTATTAGTGACAAAACCTGCGCGGTTGTGATGGAGCCAATTCAAGGCGAAGGCGGAATCATTCCCGCTGATATTGAATTCGCTAAACAAGTTCGTGAGTTATGTGATCAATACAATGCTTTATTGGTTTACGATGAGGTTCAATCCGGTGTTGGTCGTACTGGCACTTTATATGCCTATGAGCAACTCGGTGTGACACCTGACGTGCTGACCACGGCGAAAGCACTTGGCAACGGTTTCCCAGTTGGCGCGATGTTAGCCACAGAAAAAGCGGCCAAGAGCCTCGCTTTCGGTACTCATGGCAGCACTTATGGCGGCAACCCAATGGCTTGTGCTATTGCCGAGGCAGTAATTGATATTATTGATACACCAGAAGTGCTAGGCGGTGTTGCAAAACGTCATGATCTATTTTTTGATGGCCTAAAAGCCATTAACGAGAAGTACCACGTTTTTAAAGACATTCGCGGTATGGGGCTTTTAATGGGGGCAGAAGTCATTGACAGTCTAGCAGGCAAAGCGGGTGAGATTGTCAAAGCCGCAGCTGAAGAAGGCTTGTTTGTGCTTGTTGCTGGTCCTAACGTATTGCGTTTAGCACCATCGTTGATCATCACCGAACAAGACATAACTGACGGACTTACTCGTCTTGATAAAGCCATTGCGACTGTGATTGCGAATAATCAAGCGGCGTAAGCAAGCTTGTGGTAAAAAGCATTAACAAATCGGGCTTCGGCCCGATTTTTATTTGTCTAGGCAAACAGAAATTAATTTACTGAATGTGCCTTCCCCGCCAACCTGAACCTGCCTTACCTCTTCTTCCTGTAGGGTAAGTTTTGTCACTATACGCGACGACATTTTCATTGCTCGACCCTGTTCAAAAACAGACTGTTCATAACCTAAATATCGATTCAAATAGCACGCCAGCGCTCCACTCGAACTGCCTGTAGCCGATTCTTCTGGGATACCAACCAAAGGCGCAAAGTTTCGACAACTGGCGGTATAGGACGAATTGGGAGGGTTCATTTCAAAAACATGAAAGCCAACACACCGCTGCTGTTGACAAAAACGCGCTATTGAATCCAAGTCCACCACGAGGCGATCCAGCGCGCCATAGGGCACTGGAATCATTACGTCTACCAAACCTGTAGAGAGCGCCTGAATAGGCAAACCTAACTGAACAATAAGCCTTGATTCAATTCCAAGCATCGGCGCAATGTCTTCTGCATGAAATTCTGTGGACCAAATTGGCAAACCTTGGCTCATGAAAACATCACCATTTGATGCAACCTCAACATCCAGCACACCAGCTTTGGTTTCCTGTTGATAACAACCCGCATGAATATGCTTCAGGTGATGCAACAACCAAAAAGCACTTAATGTAGCGTGGCCACAAAAATCGACTTCTACCGTTGGGGTGAAAAAAGACAACTGGAAGTCCGCTTTATCACTTTGGTTAACAAAAGCGGTTTCTGACACCCCCACTTGCTTCGCGATAGATTGCTTCTGAAAATCCGTTAAGGTATCGGCCTGCAACACCACACCCGCTAAGTTACCACCCTGCCCTGATATTGAAAAAGCTTGAATCAGATACACATCAACTTGCGTCATGAAACCTTCCTATTGCCGTAATTCCATAGTCTAACAGACGGTTTTACCCAAAATGCGCTCACCATTGACCAATTATCGTCTTTTTTGCCAATTCATAATGAGCTGTTTGATTGTGATTATCACTTGAGTGGTTTAAGCTCCGCTAAGTGCCATTAACAACTTAGCGTAAATCAATGGCTTATGGATCATTCAACTGATGTAGAGAAACTAAACCGTGTTTCATTCTTTCTTCCCCAAACCCAAGCTCTTCTTCCTTAGTTTTGCATTGTGGGCACTCGTTTGTGTGATTGGCTGGTATGCAAAAGTCCAAGACCTAGGCAATGTATTAAGCCTTGGCTCACTATTTGGCATTTACTTTCCAGAGACCTTAGCCGAAGGCGCTGACGCGGCTGCTCAAGCCGCTTTCCAAAGCGCACAAAGCACAGCATTTGATGTCTGGCTATACCAATACATGGCGGTTTGTTATGGACTGTTTATTGGTGGATGGGTGGTATATGGCGGCCAAAAGTGGGCAAAATGGTCTGTCGTTGGTTCGGGATTAATCGTTTTCATTACTTGGTTCCAAGTCCAAGTAAGCGTGATGTTAAATGAATGGTATGGTAGTTTTTATGACCTTATTCAAAAAGCATTAGCCGAACCCAATAGCATCCTATTATCTGACTACTATGCTGAACTTTCCACTGTTGCGGTAATCATCATGGTCGCCATTACAGTATCTGTTCTGAGCAACTTCTTTGTCAGTCATTATGTATTTCGCTGGCGCACAGCCATGACAAGCTACTACACATCCAAATGGGATAAAGTACGTCATATAGAGGGTGCCTCACAACGTATTCAGGAAGATACCATGCGTTTCGCCTCAATTGTAGAGGGATTGGGGGTCAGCCTATTACGCTCTGTTATGACACTCATCGCATTTTTACCCATTTTATGGGGACTTTCTGGATATGTTAAAACGCTACCGTTGATTGGCGAGGTTCCTCAAGCTTTAGTATTTACAGCAATCGTATGGTCTATTTTCGGCACCTTACTATTGGCTTTGGCTGGGATAAAACTTCCAGGGTTAGAATTTAAAAATCAGCGCGTTGAAGCTGCTTACCGAAAAGAATTGGTCTACGGAGAAGATTACCATGACAGAGCAACCCCAATCAGTCTCAATGAGCTATTTGAAAATGTGCGTAAAAACTACTTCCGTCTTTACACCAATTATCTGTATTTCAACGTGGTACGTTATGGCTACTTAAACGTTGGCCAATTTGTACCATTGATTGTTCTCGCGCCATCAATTATTGCTGGCGCCTTTACACTCGGTATCATGCAGAGAGTATTAAACGCCTTTAATCAAGTGGAAAACTCTTTTCAATACCTGATTAATTCTTGGACAACCATCGTAGAGTTGCTATCTATCTACAAACGTCTAAAAGCCTTTGAAGCCGCTATTGATAACCAACCATTACCAGAAGAAGACAGCCGTTACTTAGAGACGCACACGCCTTCTGAGTAGTTTTTTACCTTTCACAAAAAAGCCCCTTAGATTAGATAAGGGGCTTTTTTGCAAGTGCTTGTTGAAACAACAGCTCAGACGTTTATATTAATATTCTGACCGAGATTATCGGTTGTGGAATGAGACCCACTGCTGGCGGCAGGGGTGACATTTCTTGTCGCTTGCGCCAATAGCGCCAAATCCTGTTCTGCTTTTTGCTGTTGAGCAGCTTTGGCTAAATTTGCGCTATATACTTCACTGGCATAATCCATTGCAGGACTACTCACACCATTAATACTTGGCATTTTTCCTCCTATCACTCTTTAAACCAATCGTTAAATTGTAGCGGCAAATTGGTTAATTTACGAACATCTTTTTTGTAAAAAAGATCAAGGTAATGATTAAATAGAGTCATCGTGTGCAAAATTTTCCCAATACTGACTCACAAGATTTTGATTCTCCACAAGTGTGTCTTTTTGCACGACTCGTCCTTGTTGTTGCAAGCTCAGCCTGTGCGTCAAGGAGCGATAAAGGGTATAGGTATCCGTCATTTTTTCAGCCTGTTCTGCTCCAATCAACCCTACTAACGCTGCAGCTTCTAGTTGACGAACATTGTCAGAAAATCGCATCAGCTCGGGGTACTTACATGACCAAGCCAATACCAAATACTGCACCATAAACTCAATATCTATGATGCCACCCGCGCCTTGTTTGAGGTCAAAGCCTTTCTCTTTGCCGCCCGTATCAAGATGGGCGCGCATTTTTTCGCGCATCTTGATCACTTCCGCTTTGAGCTGACTTCGCTCTCGAATCGAGGCAATAATTTCTTTACGACAATCTTCAAATTTCGCCAATAAATTCGCTTCACCCGCTAAGCCGCGTGAGCGAGTCAGCGCTTGATGCTCCCAGACCCAAGCTTCTTTTTGTTGATAGTCTTTAAAGGCTTCTAAGCTAGAAACCAATAAACCAGAATTACCAGAAGGCCGTAGACGCATATCCACTTCATACAAACGACCCGCTGCGGTAAAACTGGTAAGCATATGAATAAGACGCTGACCCAGCCGCGTATAAAAAGTCAGGTTATCAATGCTTCGTTCACCATCTGTATGGCCCGTTGCTTGCGCATCATGAATAAACACAAGATCTAGGTCAGAATCATACCCCAGCTCCCAGCCCCCTGATTTGCCATAACCAATAATCGCCAATTGTGGTGTCAACGCAACGTCACCTTGGCTAATAGGAAAACCATGTTTCTTAGTCAAATATTGCCAAGACTGTTGTAATACTTGATCCAAAAGCACTTCTGCCAACCAAGTTAGGTGATCACTCACCTTCATAACTGGCAATATTTCTGTGATATCACAGGCGGCAATACGTAAAATAATAGAGCGCCTGAAACGACGCATAGCGTCCATCTGGGCTTCTTCGTCGTCTTCAGGCAGTCGCAATAATATTTGCTGAAGCTCTTCCGCCAGCATGATTTTATCGGGCGGTGAAAATAAAGTATTGGCGTCCAGAAGCTCATCCAGCAATGCAGGTGTCGCTGAAATAGCTTCGGTGAACCACATACTTTCTCTACACAAACGAATAAGATGAGTCAACGCCGTTTGGTTTTCACACAACAATACTAGGTAGGCCGTGCGGCGTAACACGGCCTCAAGAATAGGAAACACCCGTTCAAGCACTAAATCAGGATTGGCTTCATCGGTTAATTTGCTCATAAAGGCGGCTAAAAATACCGCTAGCCGCTCTTGTCCAATTGGTTGCATAAATACGACAGTACGCGAACTAAGCAGTTGAGAAATGCGTGTAATATTGGCGTCTTTATCTTGCCAAGTGATCAGTTCAATAGCGTCCTCTATGGCTTCTCTGTCCTCTGGATGTTTGATCAGCAAGCGCCACGCTTCTTGATTTTTAACTTCTTCATTACTTTCATGACCATCGTCTATTAACGCAACAAAAGAACGATGTACGTTTTTGCGCACTTCCCACAAACGTTTATCCAATGCCTCCCATGATGAAAACCCTACTATCAAGGCAATACGTGTACGCGCTCTATCATCTTCTGGCAGTAATTGCGTTTGCTCATCATTCACCGCTTGCAATGCATGCTCAGTTCGACGGAGCAGCAAATAAGCTTCGCGTAATTGATCCATTTCTTCGACGGGCAAATAGTCATGCTTCGCCAGATAAGGCAAGACTTTCAGTAAGGCGGGGGTTTGCAACCCTTGGTCTCGCCCTCCATGTAATATTTGTAAAGCTTGAGCGATAAACTCAACCTCTCGAATACCGCCCTCCCCCAACTTAATGTTGTGTTCTATCCCTTTACGGCGCACTTCTTTGGCGATCATTTGCTTGAGATCACGCAATGCGCCAATGGCACCAAAATCCAAATATTTACGATACACAAAGGGCCTACGCAAGGCTTCAAATTCCCTTATATCTAGGGCGCTCCCAGACATGACGCGAGCTTTGATCATGGCGTAACGTTCCCAGTCTCGTCCTTGATCTTGGTAATAGTTTTCCAATGAGTCCATGTTTAAAACTAAGGCGCCAGACTGACCAAAAGGTCGCAGACGCATATCCACCCGAAAAACAAAGCCATCTGCGGTCACTTGATCCAAATGTTGAATGAGCTTTTGACCGAGCTTGGTAAAATACTCCTGATGCGACAAGCTTTTCTTTCCGCCTTGTGTGTCTCCGTGCTCACGAAAGGCAAAAATCAAATCAATATCGGAAGATAAATTGAGTTCATTGCCTCCCAATTTCCCCATGCCGATGACAATCATGGATTGAGGCAGTCCTTGGCTGTCGAACGCCTGACCATATAAGGCTAAGTAGTGTTGTGTCGTCCATTGCAAACTAGCATTAACGCAGGCGTCTGCTAAAGCACTCAAACGAGCGGTAAGCTCGGTCAAAGATAGCCGTTGCTGTATGTCTAGGGCAATCAATCGCACCATCCACCACTGACGATATAAGCGTAAGCGTTTGATAAAACCCGTCTCATCTAAGACCAACTGGGAAGCCTGAGAGCAGGCACTTGCTTCATGAGAGAAAAAGCTTTCCCCTGCCATCAAGGCCTCTTTTGAAGGCCGTTCAGGTAATTTCTCTAGCACCAGCAAATCATCTAACCAACCAGGAAAACGTATGCACTGCTTATGCAAGTAATCACTTAACACCCATAAAGGCTCTAAGACGGTAATATGCTCAGCGTTCAATGCAGCAAGGCCATGCCTCTGTCTGGCCTCTTGAACCTGCTCTAACAGCAAAAAACGGGAAGCAGATTGCTCACAAAAAAGCATATAATTGGGATTCAGATGTGGGGGAGTCAAAAGAGGTTTCCTTACTTTTTTTATTTTCACGTCATCACGACAAACATCAGCCTAAGCGGTTTGTTGATTTAACCATTGGCCAACCATAAGCATCGCTATACCAATTTGCTTTATACTGGCTAACTTTGTCAACATCATAGCTTCTTCAACCATCAGACATGACTCTAGGTGTCGATCAAGATCGTTTAATACTTTGACCAAATCATTAGGCAGATAAGCAGTTAATTGTGATACCGAATGACGAAAAGGCTGCAGAAGCGCCTCGTCTTGCATAAAATGCATAGCCTCCCAATAAACTAACCATACTTCATACCAATAAGCAGCCAACGTGATCGGATTCGCAGTATGAAAAGGTTTATTGGGAAACTCTATTTGCCCATATTTCAAACGCACGCCTCTCTGCGCCTTCGAGACAATGCTCACTTGGACAGGCACGCGCTCTGCTAGTTGTAACGCGAACTGATACAAAGCCGCCTCATTCCCTTCTTTAAGCTCTAACTCTAACTCGCAAATTGCATCTTCACCATAGGGAGAAGTCACAAAACCATGGTCACAGACGACTTCCATTTTGGTGCCTTGGAACCGAACGTCCCAAACTTGCCTCTCAAAATCGGTACGATAAACTTCGATCAGCTCCCTACTCCAAGACATATCCTGCAATGCATCAGGTAATGGAACCTCAGCCAAAAGGGACAAATCCAAATTATCATTTGGTAAAAACCATTCCCATTCGCCACGAGCATGCATACCGATACGATCACTGCCACGCGTTTTAACCGTTTGAATAAATTGGTCATTCACAGCACGGATACGCAGCGCCATGCCTCCTTGCATTAAGCTTGCCTCTGCGGTATCAAAATACGCGTTCATCAAAGACAAGGTAGGCTGGCGAGCTTGTCCATCTGTCGCTGAAAATGTACAAATTTCATCAAGAAAGTCACTTGCGGACTTGAGATACTCGGAGTGAAGCATTAACTTTAGCTCTAGCTCGGTAGCCATAATATACAAACCTCTAAAACCTTTGCTGTTGAGCAAACAACAAAGAAAAATAATGTGCGAGCAAGTGTACCAGATGCCTAGCTTACAGTAGTAATATTCGAAAATAACTTGGATTCAAGGAATACCCTTTATGCCCGCACTTCCATCGCTCATTAGTATGATGTCACAACTTGTTGCATCGCCCTCTATCAGTTGTAGTCAAGCTCACTGGGATCAGTCAAATAAAGGCGTCATTCAATTACTCGAAAGCTGGCTAAGCTCCCAAGGCTTTCAATGCGAAGTCATGCCACTGCCCGATCAACCAAACAAGTTCAATCTCATTGCGACGTTAGGAACTGGCGATGGCGGTTTGGTTCTAGCAGGGCATACCGATACCGTTCCTTACGATAAAGGCCGCTGGAAATCTGATCCATTCAAACTGGAAGAAAGAGACCAAAAGCTTTACGGTCTTGGTAGCTGCGATATGAAGGGATTTTTCGCCATCGTGCTTGATACCGTTCGTCATATGCAGCTATCTGATGTAAAACAGCCGCTTATCATTTTGGCGACCGCAGACGAAGAAAGCTCCATGTCTGGCGCTCGCGCTTTGGTTGACCAAAACAAAATCAAAGCAAGATACGCCCTAATCGGTGAGCCAACCTCGTTAACCCCAATATATGCCCACAAAGGCATTATGATGGAGCGCATTCAAGTCACAGGCCAAGCAGGACATTCTTCCAATCCTTCTTTGGGAAATAATGCCCTAGATGCCATGCATGCCGTCATGTCAGAGTTAATGATCTTTCGCCAACAGCTGAAAGCAAACTATCGTGATGCCAGCTTTGTCATCGATTATCCAACCATGAACTTTGGTTGTATCCATGGTGGTGATAATCCCAATCGAATATGTGGCCGTTGTGAACTGGAATTTGACTTACGGGCCCTGCCAGGCATGAGCAATCAAGCCTTAATGGCAGAAATCGCTCAAATATTGCCCCGTATCGAAGAAAAAACTGGCACAATAATACAGTTGAGTAGTTTATTTGCTGATGTGCCATCTTTTTATACGCCTATTGAATCGGATATCATAAAAGCATGTGAGGCTTTAACGAACCGTCAAGCGAGTACGGTCGCTTTTGCGACAGAAGGTTCGTTCTTAAATCAGCTTGGAATGGAAACATTAATACTAGGACCTGGATCGATTGATCAAGCCCACCAACCAAATGAATTCATGGCCCTAGATCAAATTCAACCTATGCAAGAGGTAATTCGCGGCCTAATAGAGCGGTTTTGCCTTAAAACAAACGAGCAAAAAAATGAGGAACAGCGTGCCTGAAGATCTCAAATATGTGGACTGGTTCCGCCATTCATCCCCTTATATCAATGCACACAGAGGAAAAACCTTTGTCATACTTATTCCAGGGGAAGCCGTCGAATGCACACATTTCTCAAGTATCATTCATGACCTTGCCTTGCTGGACTCTCTCGGAATCCGTTTAGTATTGGTTCAAGGGGCACGTCCACAAATCAATAGAATTCTAGAAAATAAGCGCATTATTAGTCGCGTGGAAGACAATTACCGCATTACACCGCAAGATCAATTACTGGATGTTATTCAAGCGTCAGCAGCCGTACGCGTTCAATTGGAAGCACAACTTTCTATGGGCTTGTCTAATACCCCAATGGATGGCGCTCGCTTGAAAGTTTGCAGTGGCAACTATGTCATTGCCCGCCCTCTAGGCGTTGTCGATGGTATAGACTATGGACATTCTGGCGAAGTTCGTCGAATCGACACAGAAGCAATTTTTCGTTTGCTGGAAGACGATAACATGGTGCTTCTACCACATCTTGGTTTTTCACCTACAGGAGAAGTCTTTAACTTAAAAAGTGAAGATGTTGCCATTCAAGCCGCCATTCAACTTAAAGCGGATAAATTGGTCATCTTTTCTGAAGAAGAAGGGGTTTTTAAAGAAGACGGCGAACTGTACTCAGAACTATTGACCAAAGACGCTGAGGCCATTCTCAAGGCAAAATCACTGTCAAATATTACCCATGCCGCCTTGGACGCCTGTGTTCAAGCGGTTCGTCAAGGCGTACCAAGAGCACACTTGATCTCTTATAACGAAAACGGCGGCCTATTAAGAGAACTCTTCACTCGTGAAGGCTCTGGCACCATGATAGACGAAGACAGTTATGAACAACTTCGCCCCGCTCACATTGATGATGTTGGTGGCATGATGGCACTTTTGTCACCGCTAGAAGAAAAAGGCATCTTGGTAAGACGCTCAAGAGAATTACTTGAAAACGAAATAGATAGATTTATTGTGATCGAGCGTGATGGTGCAATAGTCGCTTGCGCTGCACTCTATCCGTTTGAGCAAGAATATGCCGGAGAATTGGCTTGTCTTGCTGTGTCACCTGACTATCGTGGTTCAAACCGTGGAGAACGACTCCTGAAAGGTATAGAGCAAGCAGCTAAGCAGCAAAACCTCTCGACGCTCTTCCTGCTAACCACTCGTACTGCACACTGGTTTATTGAACGTGGCTTTAGTGAAACCACATTAGCCAGCCTACCCACACAAAAACAAGCGCTGTATAACTACCAGAGAAACTCTAAAATATTTTCCAAACCTCTCTAAACCTTTGCTGCGACACTGAGCAAATAAAGTCGGGCCAGTGGTGCGTATTACCACGGCCCGCAGTTTATTTTTTAGTCTAATGTGGAACAGTACTGATCAAATTCCACTAAAATATACAATTCATTATCGTGCTGAATCGTGCCTTGTATGCAACTGTGCTCTCGGTATTCGAGCCCTTGAATGTCATTTTTTTCCGGTAAATCCATCACCCGCTCGACACTTTCCACTCGAATGCCGAAATAGCCAGCTGGCAAATCCAGTACAATAATATGCCCTTCTTCCTCACAATCGGCAGGATCTAAATTCAGCAAATGGGTACCGTATAACACGGTTACCATATGACCCCGAACATCAATCATGCCCTCCACACCTTCACGAGCGCCGGGCACAGGAGCTGGAGACTGATAACTTAACACTTCTTTAATATTTGACAACGGATGAACGTAACGCTCTTCTCCCAGTCGAAAACAGATCGCTTTTTCTGTGGTTGGCTCCACGAATAAACCTCCAAAAATTATGCATAACATGAACAATATATATTCTACAAAGTCTTTAACCAACAAAAATACTTACACGTCTAATCTTTTTATTCAAGTTTTAGACAAAAAAAAGCGACCATCTGGCCGCTTTTGAAAACGAATATTGCTACATGTCAGTCCATTATTTTGAACGGAATAAACATTGGGTATCCTTGTCGGATAACGCGCATTGGCACAGAACGACCGCTGGGAATGTCTTTAGCAATTTCCCCAAACTCAGCAACATTACCAATACGTTTACCATTTAGCATGGTAATCACATCACCAGGTTGTAAACCATTACGAGCGGCAGTACCGCCAAGCACTTGCTCAATCACCACGCCGCCATCAATATCAAAGTTTTTGGCCATGTCTGCAGGCACTTCCCCTACAATCATGCCAAGGCGATTTTGGTCTTGTTGAGACTGGGCGACAGTTTGTGGATCATTTGGACGCGCCTCTAGCATGACGGCAATAGTCTGTTCTTTTCCATCTCGGTAAACTTTTGCATTGACTTTTTCGCCCGCTTTCATTTGCCCAACAATGTAAGGTAGTTCTCCTGAGTGAGCGATGCTTTTGCCATTAAATTCAAGAATAATATCGCCTGATTTTAAGCCGGCTTTTTCGGCAGGTGAATCGGGTAAGACTCGACTAATCAAAGCGCCATTTGATCGGTCCAAACCAAATGATTCGGCCAATTCATTATTAACATCTTGAATCAACACACCCAACCAAGCACGTGACACCTTACCATCACTCTTTAATTGGTCTACAACCGACATGGCTACTTTAGAAGGTATCGCAAAGGATACGCCCATAAAACCACCAGAACGGGTATAGATTTGTGAGTTAATACCAACGACTTCACCATCCAAGTTAAACAGAGGACCACCCGAGTTACCTGGGTTAATCGCGACATCGGTTTGAATGAAGGGAACGTAATTGTCAGAAGGTAAATTACGTCCTGTCGCACTCACGATACCAGCGGTAACGGTGTAATCGAAACCAAATGGTGAACCAATTGCCAATACCCATTGACCTGGTTTAAGTTTGTCTGAATCACCCATCTTAACAATAGGCAGATCATCCGCCTCTATTTTAAGAAGTGCTAAATCGGTTCTTGGATCCGTACCAACCAATTTGGCGACATATTCACGTCTGTCATTAAGGCGAACATGAATGACATCTGCACCATCAATCACATGGTTATTGGTCAAAACATAGCCATCATGGGAAACAATAAAGCCTGACCCCAATGAATTACGCTGTCCTTGCTGCGGCGGTGCTTGTTGACCAAAAGGCTGCTGACCAAAGAAGTGTTTGAAGAACTCATTGAGCTCCTCACTGTTAGGCCCTAATTGCTGGCCTCCTTCATTGGCCGTTCGCGTGGTAACAGTTTGTTCCGTACTGATATTCACGACAGCGGGTGAGGCGTCTTCCACTAACTCGGTAAAGTCAGGCAGAGAAGCCGCATGAGAAAGCATTGACGCCATCATAAAACTACTTACGACAACCATGCTAACGTGTTTAAGCAATCTGTTCATTGATTGGTCTCCTTAAGACGTACCAAATTCATTACAGTGCCAGGTGAAGACTGTTAAACGCTTATGATGTCACCACTAGGGGAATGTGATCATCATTTAACGATTCAATTCTTAAAATTTTGGGATAATAAGCCAGATTGTTCATTTCTTGTTTGGATTTTTTCTTTGCCAGTAACAAACCACCAGCAAAACCAAGAATCGCAAAAACCATTGCTATGTCAGATTCGCCCCCCCATAAGGATGGAATAACCGCTCCAACGACTAAGCCAAGCAATGGAATCAGGTACATCCAAATGGAGGCTTGCAATAACGTATCCTCGGGGATACCAATAACGACACTCTGACCCACTTTCACAGCTAAAGGGTCAATAGCTTTCATACGCATACGGTTCGATGAAGACACTTGGGCAATAGCATGATGGCCACAACCATGACGAGCGCGGCAAGAAGTACAGCTACTGGTTCGTATTGTTTCTACGTCAGCAAAACCGTCTTCTATTGATAACACTCTTCCTGTTTCTTCAATCATTATTCTTGCCTTGGCATAAACACGGCCATCAATTTCTCTATAGTAGGTTCTGGTACTTCTCCTACCATAGTTAACAAATACAACTGATCTTTCACTTTTATACTGCGTTCGCCTGCGATAGTCGCGCCCATACTTATAATGGACATTGATTTTGCTTTCATCGTCGGCTCGACAAAAATCGACACCGTTGCCATACCATCCGAAAGAAGCAACATACTCGTTCCGTGATTTAACGATCTGGCTTCTGGCCAAACCAAAGAAAAGCCGTCAGGTAGCCAATCAAATTGCCATAAATTCTTTACTCGCCTTGGCTGGCTTTCAACAACAGGCTCAGCATAACTTCCCTCTTTTGGGACAAAATCTTTATTTTTCAAGTCTGGTGCAAAATTAACAGAGGTAAATTGGATTCTTTCCAAAAGCTCTCCGTCTGTTTTCATCATGTCATGCTTTAAAAGAAAATGATTTTCTTTATCTAACCAAAACTCATGTCCATAACGATACTGATCTTTAGGTACCAGCTTTACAGCGACGACATTACGACCGGCAATGCGACTTGTGTGCTCACCAACAATCATGTCATAGCCCTTAATCAGCCGCTCACTTTCAACGTCTTTAAAACGTTTAAAAGGTGGTACCAATGGCGCACGGGTGTTAGCAACCAAAGCGTTAGGGTAGACAGAGATAATTTTGTCATCAATCCGCAAAACTTCAATCTTGTCACCATCTAAATCCACCAAACTTTCATATTCTACGCCCCCCATTAGATCATGACGGACACGCATACTATTCATGTTAGTGGCTTCTGAATGGACAAACACCCCATCATAACTCAGCGTTGAAAAGGATTGCGTCATACTCCGCAACAAATGCAGCGCATCTGGTGTGGTGCTACTGGCTAGACTCACCATTGAAATAGTAAGGCATACTAGTGTGAAAAAAACATGAAATAACGAAAATAATCTCATAAATTACTCTTTTACGGGATAACTGACGACTCTGGCCATCGGTATCATTCCTTGACCCACTGTCATCGCAGCCTGCTCAGCATGTTGTCGAAGGTAATGTTGCAAGCGGATATTATCGGCTTGCAAAACCTCTTTATCTAATTCTGCTAATGGCGTGACAATCATGTTCGAAGTGGGGGTTCGAACCTCTGCAACAGCATTGGTATGCACTGTATCGGATGTTAACAGCCCGTTCCCCCCTAAAATAATCACAAAACTCACGCTTGCCGCAACGGCAACACCAGACAGCATGACGCGCCATTTAGGGCGAGACGGGCTTGCCTTTTGCGGTGAAACAAAAGGAAGTACGTTTTTCTCTAACGAGATGACCGGTTCTTCTGCTTGAAGTTCGTCGTCTTTATCAAGCTCAGCTCGAACACGCAATAACAGACTGTCTTCCAGTCCCAGCGTTACCATCGAGTCTTTATGAAGTGTTTGTTGTATTAAATGGAAGTGTTCTAACTGACGACTTAATTCTGCACTGTCCGCGTGCAATAAACGCTCAATATCAAGCTCTGATGCTTCACCATCAAACATAGCGGACAAACTAGTGAGCATTTCCGAGGCGTTTTCATTTAATGCGGCCATGTCTATTCTCCTGTATCCATTAACGGGTGTATGTGTTTTTCTACCGCCTCTCGAGCACGAAAAATACGTGATCGAACGGTCCCAACAGGACACTCCATTATCAACGAAATATCTTCGTAGCTCAGACCATCAAATTCACGTAACGTTAGTGCACTACGCAATTCTTCCGGCAACTGCTGAATTGCATAATGAATCTCTTTTTCAAGACGATCACTGTTTAACCTTGCCTCTGGCGTATCAATATCCGACAAGGATTCGTACACACTAAAGACTTCTTCATTATCCAACTCAACATCGGATTCTGGCGGGCGACGAGAACGACTCACTAAATAGTTTTTTGCAGTATTCACGGCAATGCGATACAGCCAAGTATAAAAAGCACTTTCGCCTCGAAAACTCTCTATTGCGCGATAGGCTTTAATAAAACTCTCTTGAGCAACATCAAGCGCTTCGCTTCTATCTTGTACGTAACGCCCAATTAAACCGATAACCTTGTATTGATATTTGATAACGAGTAAATCAAATGCTCGTTTGTCACCCTGTTGTACTTTTTCAACTAACGCCTGATCAGAAGACGTTTCGTGCGGCATAGGCACCTCATATAAAACCGTATTCATCTGCGCCCTTGCATATTACAAGAGAAGACAACAACCCACTGAGCGAGTTCCCATGTGATACTATCAAATTGCTTATTCAAATAGATAACAATACACCTTAAGTGATAAAGCATGATGAATATTCAAAATGTGAACTTAGAAAGTATTCACTATTTACTGACAACAATAGTAACATTAATTTTTCAGTCATAATTAGATCAATAGCATGAGCCGACACTATAAACACGACATTGTCATCATTGGCGCAGGAGCGGCAGGACTTACGCTTGCCCTTGAACTTGCAGACCAGTATCGCGTAGCTGTTTTAACCAAAGCGGATATACGCGAAGGATCCACCTTATACGCGCAAGGCGGTGTCGCAGCAGTATTATCAGATAAGGACACTATTGACTCTCATATCAGCGACACAATAGACGCCGGCGTTGATCTTGGTGACCCAGACGCGATACGTTTTACCGTCGAACACTCCAAAGAAAGTATCGACTGGCTGATAGCGCAAGGTGTGCCGTTCACCCGTTATGGCGAAAGTGAGGAATACCATCTAACCAAAGAAGGCGGTCACAGTCACAGACGTATTATACACAGTGCCGATGCAACGGGATTGGCTATCTCCAAGACCTTGATAAAAAACGCGAGCAATCACCCCAATATTGATTTTTTTCCTGACCGTGTGGCCATCGATATTGTCACAACTAAAAAACTGGGCATATCAGGCCCAAATCGAGCGGTTGGCGTTTATGCCCTTAATTTAGACGACGATGTCATCGACGTGTTTCATGGACGCTTCATTTCATTGGCCTGTGGTGGCAGCAGCAAGGTATATCTTTATACCAGCAACCCGGACACGGCATCTGGTGATGGAATCGCAATGGCCTGGCGAGCAGGTTGCCGTGTTGCAAATATGGAATTCAATCAATTCCACCCTACCTGTCTCTATGATGCCAAAGCCAAAACATTCTTAATCTCTGAGGCCGTGCGTGGCGAAGGTGGAAAACTCTTGTTACCAGACGGCACACGCTTCATGTCTAAGTTTGATAAACGTGAAGAATTAGCGCCGCGCGATATAGTAGCCAGAGCCATTGACCATGAGATGAAGCGTCTTGGCATTCATCATGTTTTGCTGGATATCTCCCACAAAGACCCTGAATTTATTAAAGAACACTTTCCTACAATTTATAAACGCTGCCTAGAATTTGGGCATGATATGACCAAAGGCCCTATCCCCGTAGTGCCCGCGGCACACTACACCTGTGGTGGTGTCGTAGTAGACAAACACAGTGCGACGGATATTGATAACTTGTACGCGATCGGAGAAACCGCTTATACCGGCTTACACGGAGCAAATCGCCTAGCAAGCAACTCGTTACTAGAGTGCATTGTTTTTGCTCGCTCAGCAGCCAGCCATATCTCTGAAATGGTTGTCTTAACAGATGACATAACCATCCCAGACTGGGATGAAAGCAAGGTGACTAACTCAGACGAAGACGTGGTGATTACTCACAACTGGCAAGAACTACGACGTTTTATGTGGGATTATGTCGGCATAGTGCGAACTGACAAACGTCTACTAAGAGCCAAACATCGGGTTGATCTACTCTTATCTGAGATACAAGAGTTTTATGCCAATTACAAGGTATCAAACGATTTATTAGAACTGCGCAATTTAGCCGTGGTGGCAGATTTAATCATACGCTCAGCCATGTCGCGAAAAGAAAGCCGAGGCCTACACTTCACATTAGATTATCCAAATAAACTGGACACCAGCTCACCAACAATCCTCACCCCAAATAAGCACTAACGCTTTGATTTAGAGAGTTCTTTAGCGTCTTCACTGCGGTGCAACAAAATGTGTTGCGCCGCATAAGAGCGCAACACACGATAAACATCTGCCGGTACATTATCACGATATATCACGCGATACTGTGGCCAAACTCGCGCCCAAAAAGTTTGCCCTTGTTCCACTTTCGCGATCAGTTGCACAGCATTGGCTCTCACAAAAGACAGTCTTTTGTAAACACCACTCTCCAATAAAAAAGTCCCTTGCTCATCTATTCCTATCTGCCGAGCTGGGCGACAAATGAGATAAATCAGTCCCCCTCCACCGCAAAGCCCACCCCCCAGATACAACCATGTCCACCAGAGATCAGGCATCCAGAAAGTCTGCAGTAAAACAGTGTATGCTGCAAGAATCAGCAACCAAAGCCCTATGCCGATCAATGAGCATTTAAGCTCGGTAGTTTTCAGGCTGAACACGAGACAAAATAATATTAACAATACGCGCGTGATCTGGATCTTCTGGCTCGGCACTTTGCATAAACCACGGAAAAAGATCTTGATCCTCACAAGCGAGCAGACGCGTAAAACGCTGTTTGTCTTCCTCTTCTAGTGTCAGATACACATCCGCTAAAAAAGGCTCTAGCAGAACATCAAGCTCCAACATGCCACGACGGCACTGCATTTTAAGACGCTTAAAACTAAGCGATTCTTTGGTTTCGATCATGATATTACCCTTGAAATAGAATGCCGACATTATAACCATTTAAATAAAAAACACGAAAACGGCTTCGCTTCATAGCATGACATTTATCATGCAAAACCTTAATAGACAAAGAGATAGGAGCCGAACAGCCAGCTCAAAAGAATATTATATTGACTCAAATTTTAACAATTAGTGAATAATGAAACAAAATAGTACATTTATTGGCTATTTATGTATTAACAGGTCAATTCTTACATAGCCTATATTATTGATCACTTGATAAACGATTATCAAGAATTAGGTACGACTATAAAAACAAAGAAACTCCAAACCGGGGGAAACCTATGAAACACCTGACCAAGAATGCGTTAACCTATGCAGTATCTATCGCAGCGGCAATTACAGCCGCTAGCGCAATGTCTGCCACTCAGATTACTGTCGCTACGGTTAATAACGGCCACATGATCGAAATGCAAAAACTCACTCCTGAATTCGAAAAAGCAAACCCTGATATCAAAGTAAAATGGGTAACGCTAGAAGAAGGCGTATTACGTCAAAACGTCACTCAAGACATTGCTAACAAGAGCGGCCTTTATGACGTAATGACAATCGGCATGTACGAGGCACCTATTTGGGGCGAGCGTGGCTGGTTACAAGCTGTTGATACGAGCGGCAGTTATGATGAAAAAGACATTCTTCCATCTATCCGTGATGGCCTATCCTATAAAGGCACCATGTATGCAGCCCCTTTCTACGGCGAAAGCTCTATGGTCATGTACCGCAAAGATCTAGTCAAAGCCGCAGGTATGGAAATCAATGACAGAGACAGCTGGGAACACATTCGTGATGTCGCCGCTGCTGTCAACAACCCTGAAAAAGGCATTTACGGCATTTGCTTACGTGGCAAAGCGGGCTGGGGTGACAACATGGCTTTCATGACAGCCATGGCAAACTCTTTTGGTGCCCGCTGGTTTGATGAAAGCTGGAAACCTCAGCTAGAAACAGCAGAATGGAAAAATGCCGTTAACTTTTATGTTGATTTATTGAATAAATATGGGCCTCCAGGCGCAAGCAGCAATAGCTTCAACGAGAACCTAGCCTTATTTAACGAAGGCAAATGCGGCATGTGGATTGACGCCACTATCGCAGCGTCTTTTGTTACCGATCCTAAGCAAAGTAAGGTGGCTGACCAAGTAGGCTTTGCCCAATCTCCTTACTCTGTGACAGAGAAAGGCGCAAACTGGCTTTGGGCATGGGCACTAGGCATACCGGTAGCAACGAAAAATGCAGAAGCAGCGCAAAAATTCGTTCGCTGGGCAACGTCTAAAGAATATATCCAACTGGTTGGTCAAAACAATGGCTGGGCGGCAGTACCGACTGGAACACGAGCCAGTACTTATGCAAACCCTAAATTCCAAGAAGCAGCCATCTTTGCTGATGCGGAGTTAAAAGCGATCAACTCTGCAAATCCAAATGACAGCACACTGAAACCTTCACCTTATGTTGGCGTTCAGTTCGCAGCGATTCCTGAGTTCCAAGCGATTGGTACTACAACAGGGCAAATGATCTCTGGTGCATTGTCTGGTTCTATGACGATAGATCAAGCATTGAAATCTGCAAACACCTCTGCGGATCGTCAAATGCGTCAAGCGGGTTATTACTAACCATTGATCTTGATCAAGAAATAGGGCTTTGTGCCCTATTTCTTACTGCTGATTCGCTCTGAAAAGAGCAAACACCCTGCTTATAATAAGAGAAACACAATCATGAAGCGCTCAATCACTCGCTTATTAATGGCGCCATCCGTCATCATGCTTTTGGTTTGGATGATTATCCCTCTATCCATGACCATTTATTTTTCCACCATACGGTACAACCTGCTGTACCCTGGCCAAAATAACTTTGTCGGTTGGATGAATTTTGAGTTTTTCATCACCGATCCTGGCTTTATTCCTGCGGTTTCAAATACGTTGATATTGCTGCTATCCGTGTTGATCATCACGGTTGTGTTGGGTGTGATGCTATCCGCCCTGATTGACAAACCTTTTTTTGGTCAAGGCATTGTTCGTGTTTTACTGATTTCACCTTTCTTTATCATGCCAACGGTAAACGCCTTGATTTGGAAAAACATGATGATGAACCCCGTGTATGGCATTTTTGCATGGATATCCCAATCACTGGGATTGCAGCCTATCGACTGGCTATCTAGCTATCCATTGATGTCCGTCATCATCATGGTCAGCTGGCAATGGCTTCCCTTCGCGATATTGGTCTTTGTCACCGCGTTACAGTCGCAAGATAGTGAGCAAAAAGAAGCCGCACAAATGGACGGTGCAACAGGCTGGCATATCTTCCGCTATCTAACCATTCCTCATCTTGCACGCCCTATTGCCGTGGTAGTGATGATAGAAACCATTTTCTTATTGGCCGTTTTCGCTGAAATCTTCGTTTCTACCGGTGGTGGTCCAGGTTATGACAGTACCAACCTAGCGTATCTGATTTATAACCAAGCACTTTTGCAATATGACGTTGGTGTGGCTTCTGCTGGTGGTTTATTCGCCGTATTGCTTGCCAATATCGTGGCCTTTTTCCTCATTCGCGCCGTTGGCAAAAACCTGACGGTATAAGGTGAATACGATGACTCTTAATCAACAACGCAAACTCAAAACCATCCTGACTGGCTTGTTCGCATGGACAATCGCCTTGGTATTATTTTTTCCGATTTTTTGGATGTTTATCACGTCATTTAAAACGGAATTACAAGCGATCTCTGTACCACCATCGTTATTTTTTGAACCAACATTGGAAAACTTCAGAATCGTTCAAGAACGCAGTGACTATATCCATCACGCGTGGAACTCAGTCGTTACTTCGTTTGGCTCCACTATTATTGCACTGATCATTGCCATTCCAGCAGCGTACTCCATGGCTTTTTTCCCTGGAAAACGCACCAAAGACATTTTGTTGTGGATGCTCTCAACCAAAATGTTACCCGCTGTCGGTGTATTAGTGCCTATTTACATTCTTTGTCGAGACTATGGACTGTTGGATTCAAAAACCGCATTGGTGATCATTTTTACTCTGATGAACTTGCCAATCATTGTTTGGATGCTGTTCTCCTATTTCAAAGATTTGCCAAAAGAAATTCTCGAAGCCGCACGAATGGATGGCGCCACGCCTTGGGATGAAGTCGTGAAAGTCGTACTGCCACTTTCCGTTGGCGCGATTTCGTCTACAGCACTCTTGTCAATCGTGCTGTGCTGGAACGAAGCATTTTGGTCACTCAACTTGACTGCATCAGATGCTGCACCGTTAACCGCAATGATTGCTTCTTACTCTAGCCCTGAAGGTCTGTTTTGGGCGAAGTTGTCGGCCGCATCCACGCTTGCTTGTGCGCCAATCGTCGTGTTCGGTTGGTTCTGTCAAAAACAATTGGTCCAAGGCTTAACATTCGGCGCCGTAAAATAATTATTAGGAAATCTTTTTATGTCTTATTTAACCATCACAGATCTACAAAAACACTATGATAGCTACCATGCATTGCGTGGCATTAACCTCAACATTTCCGAAGGCGAATTCGTCGTCTTCGTTGGGCCATCGGGCTGTGGCAAATCCACCTTGCTGCGCACCATTGCGGGCCTTGAATCCAGCACGGGTGGCAATATTGAGCTAGACGGCCGAGACATTACCGAAGTCGCGTCATCAAAGCGCGACCTTGCTATGGTGTTCCAGTCATACGCGCTTTATCCACATATGACAGTAGCCGATAACCTTTCTTTCGCCCTTCGTCTTGCCAAAGTATCGGATGCGGAAATTAAAGAAAAAGTCCGCTCTGTGTCTGCTTCTTTGCAACTTGATGCTTTATTAGAACGCAAGCCAAAAGAATTGTCTGGTGGACAACGCCAGCGTGTTGCCATTGGTCGAGCCATTGTGCGCCAACCAAAAGTCTTCCTATTTGATGAGCCTCTATCCAACCTAGACGCGGCTCTTCGTGTACAAATGCGCTTAGAATTGGCTCGTCTACACAAAAAGCTTGGTACAACGATGATTTACGTGACGCACGATCAAGTAGAAGCCATGACCTTGGCGGATCGTGTGGTGATTTTGAATGCGGGGCAAATAGAACAAGTGGGGACACCACTTGAGCTTTACCGCCAACCAAATAGCCGTTTTGTGGCTGAGTTCATTGGGACACCGAAGATGAACTTGATCGCCGCCAACAAAATAGTACGCCATGAGGACAACCTAGCAATTGAATTACTAGGGCAGCAAATTCTTTTCCCCGCAAATCGTTTAAAAGGCCCACTGCCTAAAACAGCTGTTGTCGGCATTCGCCCTGAACACATGACCTTGGTGAAGGAAGGCGGTGATTTATCGGGCCGGATTGAATTAGTCGAGCATTTAGGATCCGAAGCTTACGCTCACTTACAGCTGTCTAGTGATCAAACCATCATTATTAAAGCGCCCGCTCGAACTGAGCTTAAGGATGGACAAGTGGTTAGTATCAAAATTGATATTTCAGAAATCATTTTGTTTAACGAAAATGATCGCGTCATCTCTGTTATTCCTGAGGAGGTATAATATGAGCAATTTTTTACAGGCTTCATCCAATATGGAGCAGCTTTCTGTTCAGAATTATGAAAAAGACACCATTCAAGCGGGCATAGTACATTTGGGAGTGGGAGCGTTTCACCGCGCTCATCAAGCAGTGTACATTGATCATTTATTGGCTCATGACTCACAACAACATTGGGGCATCATTGGCGTAAACATCCGCCCACAAGACAGTCAAGCTTTTGCCCGTTTTATCCAACAAGAAGGCGAATATGTTTTAAAAACCATGGCAGCTGATGGTGAAACAAACTACGAGCACATTCGCTCTATTGTCAAACAAATTGATGGTTCACAAGCCCCCGAAAAAGTCGATACCGCACTTGCTGACGCAAACATTCAGCTGGTCACGTCAACGGTCACCGAAGGGGGTTATTACCTTGATGAAAACCGTCGCTTAATGCTAGAACACCCAGCCATTGAAGCGGACGTAGCCGGTGCTCGTAACACACTTTATGCCTTTTTGTATGCTGGGCTTAAACTTCGCAGCGAAACCTCTAAAGCAAAAATCACTCTTTTATGCTGCGACAACCTTCGCCATAACGGTGAACTGCTAAAAACGGGATTGATGCAGTTTTTGGCTGCCAAAGAAGACACTCTACTCGCTCAATGGGTCGAAACAAATGTGTCTTTCCCTTGCTCCATGGTGGATCGAATCACACCTAAGCCAAGCCAACAACATATCGACGACGTACAAACTCGCTTTGCTGTCGATGACAAGATGACTGTGATGGGCGAAGACTTTATTCAATGGGTGGTAGAAGATAATTTTGCTGGCGAAAAACCAAAACTTGATCTCGTTGGCGTACAGTTTGTAAAAGACGTTGTGCCTTTTGAAGAAGCTAAAATTCGTATTTTAAATGCAGGTCACACTTGCGTCACCTATCAAGCGGCATTAAAAGGTTTTACTTACTTTGATGAAGCCATGCGAGATGAGGAGTTAAAACAGTATTTTACGGACTTTATTTTGCAAGATTCAATCCCTGCAATTGGTGATTCTGTCGTTGATTTGCCTGCGTATTTCGGCATTATTGCACAGCGCTTTAGCAATGCGAACATTGGCGATACGGTAGAACGTATCTGCACGGATGGTTATGCTAAATTTCCCATCTTTGTTTTTCCAACACTAGAGGGCATTTACCGCAAGGGCGGTACGCCAAATAAAACCCTCCAAGGCATCGCAAGCTGGTTTACCTTTATTCAGCTGTCGAATCAAGGCAAGCTCAACACCCCTTACCATGAGCCAAATAAGACTGCTCTTACCGCTTTCAGTAACGATGAGGCTGGTATACAGGCTTTTGCAACGGACCGCTTTTTATGGGGCAATTTGCCTACAGAATATCCACATTTTGTATCGCAGCTGACCGAAGCTATTCAAACAAATATGGCGAAGTATGCCTAAATCGTTGTAATCTCGTTTGATAATACAAGGGATTGAATCTTATTCAATCCCTTGTTCTCTTGAACCATTGTTATAAAAAATAAGAATATGGAGCACACCATGGCATACAAAGCTGACAAACAGCCATCTTATATATGCCAAGATAACGTTGCTCAAGCGAGAAGATTATGCCGAATACTGCAAAACGCATTACCCCTGAATATGAAATTGTCGAGGACAACGAAACCATTCGATATCTAGAGCATGGTTACCCATGCGACCTGATACGATGGCATGCCCATGATGACTACGAACTGCATTTCATTGTCGCCACATCAGGTAAGGTGTTTGTAGGAGACTACATTGGTAACTATTCCCCTGGACAGCTTATTTTAACCGGTCCTAGATTGCCTCATAATTGGATCTGTCAACATGACCAAGAAGATGTCCAGCTCAGGGACATGGTCATTCGCTTCGACCATGAATCGTTTTCTAATGGTATGAAAATCATACCAGAACTCGCTGAAATTTTACCTATGCTAGCCAGGGCCAAATCAGGCATTGAATTTTTTGATCAAGACTACGAATACCTAAGAAGCATCTTTCAAAAAGTACGCGATTCTAGCGGCCTATCAAGACTCATTCTAGCATTACCCTTGCTGCAAAAATTGGCTCAGAGTCGCACTTACCGATTACTATCAACCGTGCAAATCGATTTGAAATCAAATGAAACATTGCAGCGTAAAATCAACACTGTGGTGGATTATGTCTCACAAAATTATAGCCAAGACATTACTCTTTCTAGCGTGGCGAATTTGATCGGTATGTCAGACAGCCATTTCTCACGCTTCTTTAAAAAGGCCACAGGCAATCGTTTTATCGAGTTTGTGAATCGTGTTCGAGTCAGTCGTGCTTGCAGTTTGCTTACCGAAACAGACCAACAAATTGCCACCATTTGCTTTCAAGTTGGTTTTAACAATGTCGCCAACTTCAATCGTCGATTTCATGAGTTGAAAGGGGTCACTCCAAGAGATTTCCGCACACAGAGCAATATACATATTGAAGGTATCGCCCCTGTTTCCTAATAGGGTTAACCTGTTAATCAATGCGCCGCAAAAACTGTCCTGACCGCGGCGCATTCATGCTAAACAGACAAAGCCGCTAGCTTCTCGTTTAGGCTTTTTGTTGCATGGTAAAGAGATTGGTATAAAGCATACTTGTCACGGTAATAAGGCGCTAAAGCCGCTTCAGGTTCATGCACTTCCAACGTTTCAGGCATGGTGCAATATTGCATAATCAAAGATTCGATATCGCTTCCTTGGCTTTGTTGCTCGCCCAATAGAGCCAAGCGCGCCGCCCCCAAACCGGGTCCAACATCGCCACCATCACGGTAAATAAGTCGCTTATTTAACACACTGGCGATCATTTGACGCCACAAAGCCGAACGAGCACCACCACCAATTAAAGAAAGGTCATCCACCACACTGCCAGCACTATTCAGGGCATTTTGACAATCCAGCAAAGAAAAAGCGACCCCCTCCAACACCGCCAATGTCATCTCCTCGACCTTAGTTGTGTTGGTCAAACCAACGAACTGGCCATTGGCTTGCGGATCATTATGCGGCGTACGTTCACCACTAAGATACGGCAAAAACAATACATTAGTACGCTGCAAATCACTGTCTTCCAGCGCATCTAACAACTCGACCACCGTTTTATCCACCAGCTTCGCGAACCAAGCCAGAGAATTGGCGGCACTCAATGTCACGCCCATTTGGTGCCAACGATTTGGTAAAGCATGACAAAAAGCATGTACCGTATTTTGCGGATTGGCTTTGTGAGACTCACTGACCGTAAAATAGACGCCAGAAGTCCCCAATGAAATAAACCCTTGGCCGGGATTTGTCACTCCCATACCAACAGCTCCGGCCGCATTATCACCTGCGCCAGCCACTAATGGTAACAAAGGAAGACCCAGTTGCAGTGCCACTTCCTCAGACAACACACCAACCACATCACAACCTTCGTATATACTTGGCATATTGGCTTGCGTTAACCCCGTTGCAGCCAGAAGCGCATCATCCCACTGGCGTGTTTGAGGGTTTAACCAAAGTGTACCCGCCGCATCAGAACAATCCGATGACATAAAACCAGTTAATCGATACGCCAAATAATCTTTAGGCAATAATACATACGCCAGCTGGGCAAATATATCCGGCTCATTCTCCTGTACCCAGCGTATTTTCGGTGCAGTAAAACCAGGCATAGCAAGATTTCCAGATCGTTCAATTAAGTCAGGAAACTCTGCCATCAACGCTTGGCATTGCGCTTGACTACGACCATCGTTCCACAAAATACAAGGGCGCAACACTTCGCCTTGACTGTTTAGTAAAGTGGCACCATGCATTTGACCTGACAGACCAATGGCCTTTAATTTACTTAAATCCAAGCGTTGCTGTAATTGCTGAATGACATCGATAAAAGCCAGCCACCAAGATTCAGGGTCTTGCTCTGACCACATAGCATGGGGACTATCCACCGTCAGTGCGACAGATTCTTGCACCAACACATTACCTTTATCGTCTATGACGACACCTTTTAACCCTGAGGTTCCAAGATCAAGACCTAAATACATTTTGTTACTCTTCTTCATCGAAAGTAGTGTTTTGTTTTTGTTTTTGTATGGCATGCTAAACCATCCAAGGTATGTACTTCATACTCGAAATAATCGTGAAAAGAGTCAATAAAATTATGCAAATTGGCATTTTTAGTACATATAGAGAATAAAAATCGTTAGTTTATTGCGTCACCAACACCATGAAAATACCGATATTAATCACAGACTAAAACCCATGATTTAACAGTATCTTCACCATACAAAGTTTAGAAGTGAGCCCAATGCCCTTGTTAAATGATTTTTTTATTACCCAAGCAGACAGCCCTCACCTCGTCATGGGTGACTATAACTACTTGCTTGTCATACTTTCGATGTTTCTTGCTACCGTAGCGTCTTTTTTTGCACTGCATTTTGCTTCAGTCGCACAACATATTGTGATCAAAAAATACAAGAACATCGCGCTCATTTCAGGCTCATTTATCATGGCTGGTGGCATATGGAGTATGCATTTTGTCGGTATGTTGGCTTTCAATATGGGACATAGTATTTCCTATGATCCATTACTGACTTCTATTTCTCTGTTGCCCGCTATTTTAGCGTCCTACGCGACATTAAAACGCTTAATAAGAAGCAACTTGAGTATTTGGCAATTACTCGTAAATGGTCTTTTTGTTGGTGGTGGTATTGGTGCTATGCATTATATTGGCATGGCCGCGATGAAGATGGATGTAGAATTAAAATATGATCCATCATGGTTCTTATTGTCTCTTTTTATTGCAGTCGCTCTGGCCTTTGTTGCCCTATCAACCCACTATTATGTGAAAAAAATTTGGACTGGTTTAAACCAAACCTGGGTTAGCTGTATTAGTGCGTTAATTATGGGCACAGCCATTTCTGGTATGCACTACGCTGGTATGGCTGGCGCAAGATTTCTGTCCACTGACGAAACAAAAATGTCGAACTTGCATCACACTACTGATAGCTACTTGTCATTGGTGGTTGCCATTATCACACTGCTATTATCTATTTTGGCTGCGAATATTGCGTCTCAGTTACGCTATCGCCAACTCTTGCTGGAAAAAACAGCCAGCGAAGTTAGATTAAAAACAACCCTAGACACCGCAGTCGATGGCATCATTACCATTGATAGCTATGGCGTAGTCAAAGAATTTAATAAGGCAGCAACGGTCATTTTTGGTTGGCAAGAAAATGAAATCATTGACCAGCATTTCGGTGTTCTCTTCCCAGAGCAATACAGCAATGAATTTAAAAGCTTTTTAGCTATATTTCGTGACACTGGTGAAGCAAGCATCGCTGGTACGGAAAGAGAAATACAGGCAAAAAATAAAAATGGTCATGTTTTTCCAATTAGGCTTGGTGTCGGTAGAGTTGATATTCCTGACAGTGGCACATTATTTGTTGGTTTTATCACCGATATTTCAACGCGAAAATCACTAGAAGAAACAATCAAAAAAAGTGAAAAACAATACAGCTCTTTAATCAAAAACATTCCCGGCGCCTCTTTTCGTTGTTTGATGGATGAACACTGGAGCACCCTCTTCGTAAGTGATGCGATATATGATGTTGCTGGTTGGAGTCCTACTGAGTTTTATGACAAAACCATCTCCTTTAGTGCACTAATCCATCCCGAAGATATAGAAGCTATTTCTCTTATCATGGAAAACGCCCTTAGAGAACGAAAAAATCACAAACTAGAATATCGTTTAAAACACAAACAAGGCCACTATGTTTGGGTACTCGAAAATGGCTCTATTATCTATAATGATGAGGGCATACCAGAATGGATTGATGGCGTGATTTTAGACATTTCACAGCGTGTTGAAATGGAGAACGAATTGCGTCAGGCAAAAGCAAAAGCTGAAGCATCCGCTGAGAGCAAAGCGTCATTCTTAGCGAACATGAGCCATGAAATCCGAACGCCAATGAACGCTATCATTGGATTTTCTGATATTTTGTTAGAATCAGAGACCTGTGCCGATAATAAAAAGCATCTGGCCATTATTAGTAAATCCGCTCGATCTTTGTTACATCTTCTCAATGACATACTCGACAGCGCGAAGTTAGAAAAAAATAAACTAGAGCTAGACCTACATCCTTTTGTACTAGCACATGCCATCGATAATGTTATCTCAACCTTATGGCTACAAGCGAAAAACAAAGGATTAGAGCTGATTTTTTACATAGAACCTAACCTGGCAAACACTTATTTAGGGGCTGAAGAGAGAATTCGCCAAGTTCTGATGAACATTGTAGGGAATGCCATTAAATTCACTGAAAAAGGATATGTGAAATTAACCGTATCAAAACGCCCAAATAATCAAATCCGTTTCTCTGTCAAAGACAGCGGAATTGGTATTCCCTCAGAACGGCTCAGCCATATTTTTGATCCCTTTACGCAAGCTGACGCGTCCATGAGTCGCCGTTTTGGTGGTACAGGCTTAGGCACCAGCATCTCAAAACAGCTGGTTACCCTCATGGGTGGCGAAATTGATGTATCTAGTGAGGTGGGGGTAGGTAGTTGCTTTTATTTTGACCTCCCCCTAGCTGAGGCTGCACCACCAACAACACCATCACAAGTTCAACGAGCGACCATCTCACCTAAAAGAGTCCTCTTAGCCGATGATGTTGAACAAAATCTCACACTACTGACCATTTTACTAAAGAAATATGATCATGCCATTTTTACTGCTAAAGACGGTATGGATGCCATTGAACAATACAAAACGATACAACCAGACATCATTTTGATGGATATTCAGATGCCGAATATGGATGGCCTAACCGCCACCCAAATCATTCGCAGTTATGAAAAAGAGAATCAGCTAAAACACACGCCTATTATTGCCCTAACCGCAAATGTGTTAATCGAGGATAAGTTAGACGCGAAACAGGCAGGTATGGATGGCTTTGCGAATAAACCAATAGACATTGATAGCTTAATAATTGAGATGGCGAGAGTTCTAGGTGAAACACCATTGCATTTAGATCAAAATACAATGGTCCTTCCCTCCCCTTATCGCCAGCACATCAACATGGATAAGGGCTTGTCCCTTTGGAACGACATTCCACTCTACCTTGATGAACTATCTAAATTTGCTCATACTCACACCAATCTAGTGGATCGCCTCACTGCATATATTACCAAACAACAATATGCAGAAGCTTACGCTTTAGCGCATGCCGTGAAGGGAGCTGCAGGCAATCTCGCACTTTTGAATATTGCTGGCTGTATGACCAATATAGAGCACACGGTACAAATGAAAGACCATGCGCAAGCGTTAAACGAAATCCAGTGTTTAGCCTCTGCATTAACGTATTTTTTTGAAGAATTACAATGGCTGATAGAGAAACACTCGGGGCATTTAGAAGTGCATGACACACCCCAAGACGGTGAACTTTCTACGACAGAATTAATAGCACTGATTGAAGGCCTTATTCTGTCAGCAGAATCAGGAGAAGTAGACGATGAGAATACAAATTTACTTATTCATAACGTCACTCAAGATGTAAAGACCCAAGCTATCGCCGTGAGCAAAGCATTTTCGAACTTTGAATTCGATAACGCCATCAACCTCCTTATCTCTTTAAAGAACTTGATCGCACAGGAGACAGCGAAATGAGAATTGGAAACAAGCCAGCCCCTAGAATTCTTTTAGTAGATGATGAACCATCAAATTTAAGGGTATTAAGACAAGTATTACAAGCGTCTCGCTATCGTTTGTCTTTTGCTTTATCCGGCCAAGATGCTTTAAAACTTGTCGAAAAAGAGTCCATTGACCTCATTCTACTCGACATTATGATGCCAGACATGACTGGTCTAGATGTCTGTGCTCAACTCAAACAAAACCCAGCCACCGCGAACATTCCAGTCATCTTTGTCACCGCCCTTAAAGACAGCGTCGATGAAGCGAAAGGCTTTGAATTAGGTGCAGTGGACTATATCGTCAAACCCATAGTGCCTGCGGTTGTTCTCGCACGCGTTAAAACACACTTATCTTTGATAAGAGCCGATGAGTTGCACAATACACATATCGATTTGATTCAAAGACTGGGTCGAGCAGCCGAATACAAAGACAATGAAACAGGCATGCATGTTCAGCGGATGAGCCGGTTCGCCAAAGTAATCGCATTAGCGTACGGTTTTTGTGAAGAGTCAGCAGACGACCTTATGATGGCTGCGCCTATGCATGACATAGGAAAAATAGGCATTGCAGACAATATTTTACTTAAACCGGGTAAGCTTACTGAAGAGGAGTATGAGATTATGAAAACACATGCCGAAATAGGCGGTGAAATCCTTTCTAACCCAAGCTCGTATCTTATCGAACTCGCACATTCAGTGGCAATGACACATCATGAGAAGTGGGATGGAACGGGTTATCCACACGGCTTATCCGGTGAAAATATCCCTATCGAAGGCCGCATTGTGGCTTTGGTGGATGTGTTTGACGCGCTGACCAGTGCACGCCCTTATAAAAAAGCATGGCCTGTTGAAGAAGCGATAAATTACATCAAAGAACAAAGTGGTAAGCATTTTGATCCTGCTCTTGTACCATTGCTCCAGCAAGAATTACCGAAATTACTCAATATTCAAAAGCAATTTGCAGAATAGCCGCACGGTAAAATCATTATTAGCTCGACCATTGAAAAGCAAAAATTAGACATTACTGATAAGCTACTCACGCAGATTGTCTGCAATCACTCTTTATGAACTGTCTATTTTTTATGGAAAGCTTTATGACTTCGCTCTACGATATTATTCATTCAACACTGCAAACCCAAGACGTCGTCATGAAACAGCAGGATATCGGTGTTTTGCGAGTATCGGGCTTGGATGCAAAGAAATTTCTACAAGGTCAAACAACCTGCGATCTTAACAAACTCTCCCAAACGAATGGCCTATATGGTGCGATATGCAGTATCAAAGGGCGCATTATCAGCAATTTTTACCTTGTTCAACGCAACGACGATGTACTCATGCTGATGACTAAGGACCTTGTCGAAAAAACCTTGTTACATTTAAAGAAGTACGCGGTATTTTTTAAAACTGAGTTAATCAATGAGCAAGATAATTATGCCGTTTATACAAAGCTATCGGCAAAAAGCGCAGAGGTACTCGCCCCTGAGCAAGCCGCTCTTTTTACAGTAGATCAAAAGAACGACATTGCGACCCTAACTATTAGCCATGAGCCATTATTGGTTCAATGGCTTATTGGCTCACAAGATAACACGGCGATAGCCGAAAAAAATCAAGATTTAGCTCCGTTAGCAATACTCAACGCTCGCCCTCTTATCAATCTTGAACAAAGTGAAACGATTTTGCCTCAATGGCTCAATATGCAAAGCACTGCTGGTATTAGCTTCACTAAAGGCTGCTATACGGGACAAGAAATCGTTGCGCGTATGCAATATAAAGGCAAGTCGAAAAAGCAACTGGCATTAGTCACTTGGCAAGGCCACATCGACACAACAAAAGACATTGTCGATGAGCAAGGAAAAAGCGTAGGTCAAGTGTTCTCTTCTACACAGATTAAAGACACATATTATGCTCAAATTATTTTGAATGTTGAACCAAACGAAGTAGAGCAACTGCTTTTGGACAATAAAGAGATAATCTTACTTCCACTTCCCTACGCCCTTGATAGCAAAAAATAGTCGAAATGTAGCAACGTTTTATAGCGTCAATGGACGCTATAAACCAGCTTAAAAAGGCAAACCGATCTGTGCATCAAACTCGATGTTGTGAGTGCTTACTATTGGTGAAAGAGCCCACTTTATGGGACTCTTACCCTGACTCATTAAGTATTCATTGGCTTTAGAAAAATGTTGGCACCCTAAAAAACCACGATACACAGACAAGGGCGATGGATGCACACTTTCTAGCACACAATGTTTATCACGATCGATATGACGTCCTTTTTTCTGGGCGTAAGCACCCCACAACATAAACACGACACCCTGATGCTCGCCGTTAATCTGTTCAATAATTTTATCTGTGAAGATTTCCCAACCTTTATTTTGATGAGAACCCGCTTTACTTGCTTCCACGGTCAACACGCTATTCAATAACAACACGCCCTGTTCCGCCCATTGCTCTAAAAAACCGTGCTGGGCAGGGGGAATGCCCAAGTCCATCTCAAGCTCTTTATAAATATTCACCAATGACGGCGGCACTTTAATATTGGGTTTTACCGAAAAAGAAAGACCATGTGCTTGATTCTCACCGTGATATGGGTCCTGACCAAGAATCACGACTCGAACGTGTTCAAATGGGGTTTTATTTAAGGCTGTAAAACGATCCGCTTCAGGCGGATAAATCACTTTACCCTGCTCTAGCTCAGAAGCAAGAAACTGCTGTAAAGCCTGCATGTAGGCTTTATTAAATTCGTCAGCCAATCGTGTTTGCCAACTTGAAATTAACGTCATATTTTATTCTTACTCTATAAAAAGATTATTAACTTAAAGCGGTTTCCAAAAAAGGATTGAGCGATGGCATCGTTCTGAAATCCAAATAAAACGGCCAAGCTTCTGGGTCTTCAGGTGTGGTTAAATGCTTTAGCAGTAGCCAAACCATTTCTCGTAGCGAGTAAGCCAAACTGTATTGAGTGATTGTATTTAGAGCATCTTCTATATCAAGCGACCCATCGTAGCTTTCTATCAAATACACTTGCTGCTCGCGAGTTAAATTATGAGAGCGGGCCACTACGGCTAAATCAAACAAGGGGTCGCCCATGCCAGTATATTCCCAATCTATCAGCCATATGACATCGTCATCCATTAAAACATTTTTCGGATTAAGGTCATTATGACAGACCACTGGGGGGAAGCAGGATACCACTCGAGGCAAATCCTTAAACAGAGCTCGCAAATACAGCAACTCTACTTGGACATCAGGACGAGTCGGCAAGAAGTATTCGATCGACTGCAAATAATGTTCAATTAGATCATATACACAAAAAGGATGATCAACCTCTGGCAGCGCATGCGCTTGTACTAACGCATTCGCCATTCTTTTAATACTGTTGTTGGAGTGCATAACATCCCAACCTAATGAAGACTGAATAACAAACTGGCAAGCAAATGCACCTTGTTTATCATGCCAGAAAATAGGAGGGGAAATACCCGCCTTTGTCGCCGCAAGCAAAATCGTCATTTCGGCCCTTCGATTAATGCCAAAAGTAGATTCATCTAACGCGGGAACGCGCAGCACCATTTGGGAAATTTCATTCCAAACTAAACGATATACCTTATTGGAGAACCCTTCTTCCAACGGTATGACTTGAATTTTATTGAATTCAGGCAAAATACTCGCCATTTCATCAAAATAGGCTGTTAAGTGAGCCATTTAAAACCCTTTTTTATTGCCAGAATTAGAAGCGGCTGTCAGAATGAACAACCGAACCATCCGAGTCAATAGACAACTTTGAAGTAGATAAATGAATAAACACGAAGACATTATTCGTAAAATACAAGAAAGGCTGAGCACATTAAGCAAATCCGAGCGAAAAGTAGCGGAAGCCATTCTTGCCGACCCTAAAACTACGATTCATTCCAGTATTGCAAAACTTGCAGCCAGAGCGGAAGTCAGTGAGCCGACGGTAAACCGTTTTTGTCGCAGCCTTATCGGCAGTGGCTTCCCTGATTTCAAAGTCTCCCTCGCCCAAAGTCTAGCAACAGGTACTCCCTATGTTAATTTAAACGTAGAACCTGATGATGCACCTGGTGCTGTCACAGCCAAAATATTTGAAGCAGCCAAAAACAACCTAACGCGCGCGCAAGAGATTTTACCTGAGTCGCTGATAAGCCGAGCGGTAGATGTATTGGCTCAGGCACGCCGAATCGAATTTTATGGATTGGGCGCATCTGGCCCTGTCGCCAAAGATGCACACCATAAGTTCTTTCGTTTAAACATGCCCGTGGTTGCCTACACAGATATATTGGTACAACGTATGGCAGCGGCTGGCGCCCATTCAGGCGATGCGATCGTTATTATTTCCTACACTGGTCGAACTCTGCCCTTGATTGAAACTGCGAGGGTGGCAAGAGCAACAGGTGCCTCCGTGATTGGTATCACTAACCCTGATTCCCCCCTTACTGAACACTGTTCAATTGTATTACCGATTGAAGAGACGGAAGATACGGACATCTATACACCAATGAGTTCACGTATTGTCTATCTGACTCTAATTGATGCTCTGGCAACAGGTGTTCTATTAAAACGTGGGCCAGAATTCAATGCTCACCTTAAAAAGCTCAAACAAAGTGTGCAAGACACCCGCCTACCAAAAGTAGAAAAGAAGTAATCTCATAAAAACAGGCGTCAATTGAGCGCCTGTTTTTTTCTTTGCACCTACAACGTCCCCCTTAAATAGACAGATATTTGAACTAATTGACCGTTTTGGCAGAAGCATCAGATTTTTTTGTAACTTTGTCCGAGAAATTTGAAAGATTATCCTGACACAGCCACTTAGAATCGCTTAAGGTCTTTGAATATGTCATAATGCGATTCATTCTCTTTACGAGAATCTGATTATTCTTACATATTAAATCAACGGCTATCACAGTAACGATTTAACAATTATAACTCTTTCGGGTGTGATCTAGACGACGCTTATTTTAAGCACCATCTTTCAATCAGTCACATTGCTGGTCATCGCAATAGTTGGATGAAATATATCCATACTGATTAAATAGCCTTATCTATCCAAGGTTATTTCACCCGTAATAATTTCATTAGGGGACAATAATGATAGAAAGCAGCTATGCTATCAGCTTTACATTCCTAGCCTATCTAGTAGTTATGCTAGGAATTGGGCTGTACGCTTACAAACTTACCTCCAGCTCGGAGGACTACTTCCTTGGTGGGCGCTCTCTGGGTCCTTGGCCAACCGCACTATCAGCAGGCGCTTCTGATATGAGTGGCTGGTTACTTCTTGGTCTACCTGGATACGCCTTCGCCGCTGGTATGGAAGCCGTCTGGATTGCCGGTGGTCTTCTTGCCGGAACATGGCTGAACTGGCTAATCTGCGCAAAACGCCTTAGAACTTACAGCATAAAAGCGAACAACGCGCTTACCCTTCCTGACTTTTTGTCAACTCGCTTCAATGACAAATCTAAATTGATTCAAACCATTTCAGCGCTCTTTATCCTACTGTTTTTCTTGTTCTATACAAGCTCTGGTTTGGTGGCTGGTGGTAAATTATTTGAAACTGTCTTTGGTTTGGATTACACCTATGCGGTCATTATAGGCACTCTTTGTGTGGTTTCTTACACCTTATTCGGTGGCTTCCTTGCGGTTGCTTGGACTGACCTAGTTCAAGGTTTAATGATGAGCGCTGCCTTGGTGATTGTTCCACTTGTAGCACTTGATGGCGGCTGGTCAGATCTTTCTAGTACACTAACAGCAAAAAATCCTGAGCTATTAAATATCTGGACCAACATCAGCGGCGAACCATTGACAACTATTGGTATTATCTCGTTAGTGGCTTGGGGATTAGGTTACTTCGGCCAACCACATATTCTTGCTCGTTTTAAAGCATCTCGTTCAAACAAAGACATTAAAACAGCACGCCGTATTGCCGTTATCTGGACATTCCTTTCTATGGTTGGCGCTTTGCTTATTGGCTTAGTCGGCATCACCTTTGTCGATAGCAACTTAGCTGGTAATCTAGCGGATCCAGAAAAAATCTTCATGATTTTAGTCAATGCTGTTTTCCATCCAATCGTAGCAGGCATTCTTCTTGCGGCTATTTTAGCGGCGATCATGAGTACTGCCGACTCTCAACTATTGGTATCGTCTTCTGCTCTGGCTGAAGATTTTTACAAGCAATTATTCAATAAACAAGCAACGCAAAAACAAATCGTGAATGTTGGACGCTTTGCCGTTGTGGCTATTTCTATTGTTGCACTGGTACTTGCATTAAACCCTGAAAGCTCAGTACTTGGCCTAGTATCTTATGCATGGGCTGGTTTTGGCGCGGCCTTCGGTCCAGCCATTCTATTGAGCCTATTCTGGCGCAACATGAACCGCAACGGAGCACTTGCTGGTATTATCGTAGGTGGTGTAACTGTCGTTGTATGGAAACAATTGACTGGCGGCATTTTTGACCTATACGAAATCGTTCCTGGTTTCTTACTGTCTACCATTGCCATTCTTGTCGTAAGTCTAGCAACGGGTGCGCCAGAAGAGTCTGTAACTGACTCTTTCGACGAATATGAAAAAGCACTAGACACAATGGACTAAGCAACGAGCTTATTGAGCTTATTACTGAAAAAGGCCCGAATCCGTTAATGGATTCGGGCCTTTTTATTGTGTAAACGTCGGCACGCAATATCAGTAGCAGGCTATTCGATTCATTAGCTAGGACTCTCTTAGGGCTTGTACTTTAAGGTTAAGAGTGCGCCACAAAAAATAGACTGTTCAAGGAAAAACAAAGAAGCAACAAATTGCAGGCAAAAAAATGGGGCTTGAAACAAGCCCCTAAACACCATTTACTAACAAATGTTAGCAGTCAGAGGAAAGGTTTAATCATTGAACAAGCTGCAAGCACCTTGCTCTGCGCCACTTACTAGAATACGTTGTGCGCTAAATAGTTCTCGTCCCATACCTTGATGAGAGTCTGTTAGATCTTGCTGAGCCGCCTCACGTTTGTTTAGCTCTTCTTCTGAAATCAGCACAGACAAGGTCCCTTCAACGGCATCCAAACGAATCATGTCGCCGTCATGAATCTTAGCGATCAAGCCGCCAGCTAATGCTTCAGGTGTCAAATGGATAGCGGCAGGCACTTTGCCCGATGCGCCAGACATACGGCCGTCTGTCACTAACGCCACGCGGTAACCCTGATCTTGCAGATTACCAAGGTAAGGCGTTAATTTATGCAATTCTGGCATACCCAATGCTTTAGGTCCTTGAAAACGTACAACCGCCACACAATCGCGCTTCAACGCACCACTGGCAATCGCATCAGCCAAAGCATTTTGACTATGGAATACCGCCGCTGGCGCTTCAATAATTCGATTTTCATCTTTCACGGCAGACACTTTAATCACAGAGCGACCAAGGTTTCCTTTCAGTAATGCTAAGCCGCCTTCTTTGCTGAACGGATTATCAATAGGTCGCACGACATTGGTATCCAAGCTTTCTTCGGTGCCATCTCGCCACACAAGATTATCACCGTCTAAGAAAGGCTCTTTGGTGTAATGTGTAAGCCCTTTACCTACAATGGTGTTGACATCTTCATGCAACAAACCACCTTTCAGCAATTGCTTAACTAAGAATGCCATACCACCCGCCGCATGGAAGTGGTTAATATCAGCTTGACCATTCGGATAAATTTTAGTCAATGATGGCACCACTTTAGAGAGAGCCGAGAAATCATCCCATGTAATAATAATGCCCGCTGCACGAGCATAGGCAACAATGTGCATAGTATGATTGGTAGAACCACCCGTCGCTAACAACCCAACGATCGAGTTAACAATGCTACGCTCATCCACTATTTCATATAAAGGGCGATAGTCTCGACCCAGCGCGGTAATCTTAGTAGACAACTGAGAAGCGTATTTCGTCAATGCACCACGTAATGGATCATCAGGGTTAACAAAAGAAGAACCTGGAAGCTGAAGTCCCATGATTTCAACCAACAACTGATTTGAGTTAGCCGTGCCATAGAAGGTACAAGTACCTGCGCTGTGATAGGAAGCCGCTTCCGCTTCAAGCAACTCCTCACGAGAAGCTTGACCCTGTGCATAACGCTGACGAACCGCTGCTTTCGCCGCGTTGGTAATACCAGAACGCATTGGACCTGCAGGAATAAACAAAGCAGGTAGATGGCCAAAACGCAAAGCAGCAATTAAAAGACCTGGGACGATTTTGTCACAGATGCCTAAATAAATAGCAGCATCAAACATATTGTGTGAAAGCGCGATCGCCGCACCTTGTGCGATATTGTCGCGGCTAAAAAGACTCAACTCCATGCCATCTTGACCTTGAGTCACACCATCACACATGGCAGGTACACCACCAGCAAATTGAGCAACAGAGCCCATTTCCTGAACCGCCGCACGAATTAGATCTGGATAATTTTCGTAAGGTTGATGAGCGGACAGCATATCGTTATAAGAAGAGACAATGCCGATATTCGCCTCTTCCATTAAGGTTAACTTTTGCTTGTCTTGAGGTTGGCATGCTGCGAAGCCATGAGCCAAGTTACCGCAGGACAACTTACCTCTATGTGGCCCATGCTCTTGCGCTTTCTTCATATCTTTAAGGTATTGCTCACGAAGCGCTTTGCTTCGTTCAATAATATCGTTCGTTACCTTAGCAACAATCGGATTCATGCTTCTCTCCATTTTCATTCTGTTAACCTAGCACCCCGCCCGATGCATAGATTTTATGTAATATTACTACATTTTAAATTAATTTCACGCTCAAAACCCAGTAAAATCTAAAAATAAATGCATATTGTGTAATTTTTTTACAAAACTATTCAGCCAGCGCCATAATTTCAGCTAAAATACGCTTACGTTTGTAACATAAATCTGTACAATATTTGTCTCCGATCATTATTTGATTAAAAAACAGCCAAAATGAAAGGATTTTGTTACTAATCCTTGATTAAAAAATTACTTATGTAGTATTTTTACGTCAAAGAACAATATTGAACGTGATGTGTTCGAATTCGAAAACAACACAATTTCCGCACTATTTTTTAGAGGTGAGTATGACGATTAAGGTAGCTATTAACGGTTATGGACGCATTGGACGCAACACTCTGAGAGCGCTGTACGAATCAGGTAAACGAGATCAAATCCAAATCGTCGCGATTAATGATCTTGGCGATTCAAAAACCAACGCTCATTTAACAAAATACGATACAGTTCATGGCCGCTTTAATGCAGACGTTACCTTTGATGATGAAGCCCTGTACGTTAATAATGACAAAATCCGTACTTTCTCTGAACGCAACCCTGCCGATCTGCCTTGGGCTGAATTAGGTGTTGACGTTGTTTACGAATGTACCGGCTTCTTTACCACAAAAGAAAAAGCCAGTGCTCACATCACAGCGGGTGCAAAGAAAGTCATCATTTCTGCACCAGGTAAAGATGTTGATGCAACCGTTGTTTATGGCGTAAACCAACATGTTCTTACTTCTGACATGACGGTCATTTCTAATGCCTCTTGCACCACTAACTGCCTAGCACCTGTTGCGAAACCTTTGAGTGACAAGTTAGGTATCGAAAGTGGTCTAATGACAACGATTCATGCTTATACTAATGACCAACGTCTTTCTGATGTCTATCACGAAGACTTGTATCGCGCTCGTGCTGCAGCACAAAACATGATTCCAAGTAAAACAGGTGCGGCTGCCGCTGTTGGTCTTGTTGTTCCAGAGTTAGTAGGTAAGTTTGACGGTATGGCCGTTCGCGTTCCTACAATCAACGTATCCTTAGTTGACCTAACCTTCTTAGCGCCTCGTGAAACCACTGTAAAAGAAGTCAACCAAATCATCGAAGACGCTATTAAAGCAGACCCAATTCTTGCTCAAGTATTGCACGTTAACTATGAGCCACTTGTTTCTTCTGACTTTAATCACAGCACTTATACGTCTAATTTTGATGCGACACAAACCCGTGTTCAAGGCAAGCTTGTTAAAATCATGGCTTGGTATGATAACGAATGGGGATTCTCAAACCGAATGCTCGACAATACTATCGCATTAATGGCTGCGAAATAGTCAAAATACACGAAGGCTGCTGACGCAGCCTTCGTCGTCTCTTATACTTCACTTCACGCTTTCTAATCTTTGGTAAATAAAATGACTCGTAGAACTAAAATTGTTGCCACCTTAGGCCCTGCTTCCAGCTCTCCAGAAATGATCGAAAAATTGATTTTAGCGGGAGCCAACGTATTTCGCTTAAATTTCTCCCACGGTCAGCCAGAAGATCACATTAATCGCGCTGAGGTTGTGCGTGAAATGGCTAGAAAAAATGGTCGCCATGTGGCCATCCTTGGAGACTTACAAGGTCCAAAAATCCGTATTGCTCGCTTCAAAAATACTAAAATTGAACTGAAAGACGGCGCAACTTTTATCCTAGACGTCGGTTTTGATAAGAACAGTGGCGATGAGACTCGTGTTGGTATTGATTATCCTCAGCTAGCAAAAGATTCTCAGCCAGGCAACGTCTTACTGCTTGATGATGGCCGTGTTGTGCTTGAAGTGTTAGAAGTAAAAGGACAAGAAGTTATCACTAAGGTCATCGTTGGTGGCGCACTGTCCAATAATAAAGGGATAAACCGTCAAGGCGGTGGACTCTCTGCGGCAGCACTAACAGAGAAAGACAAAGAAGATATTAAAACAGCAGCCGCATTAAAAGCAGATTATCTAGCGGTTTCTTTCCCACGCTGTGCTGACGATTTACATGAGGCTCGAGCGCTGGCTGAGGCTGCGGGCCTAAAAGCTGGTATTGTTTCTAAAGTAGAGCGTGCTGAAGCCGTTGCTGACAACGAAACACTGGATGCTATTATTCTTGCTTCTGACGCAGTGATGGTTGCTCGTGGCGACTTAGGCGTTGAAATTGGTGATGCGGAGTTAATTGGTGTGCAAAAACACATGATCAAACGCTGCCGTCAATTGAACCGTCCAGTTATTACAGCGACACAAATGATGGAAACCATGATTACCAGTGCCATGCCAACTCGCGCGGAAGTATTTGACGTAGCGAACGCAGTACTTGATGGCACAGATGCGGTCATGCTTTCTGCCGAAACAGCAGCTGGTGCGTACCCAGAAGAAGTTATTAAGACCATGAACCGTGTTTGTTTAGGAGCCGAAAAGCAACCTGCAATCAATCGCTCTAAACACCGTATCGATGTAACCTTTACTAGCATTGACGAAACCATTGCAATGTCGGCTATGTATGCGGCTAACCACTTGGAAGGCGTTAAAGCAATCATCAGTTTGACTGATTCAGGTACAACACCACTATTGATGTCTCGCATTAGTTCTGGTCTGCCAATCTATGCCTTGTCTCCAAACCAAGCCACTCTCAATAAAGTAAATCTTTATCGTGGTGTAACGCCCGTGGCTTTCTCTTCTCAAGAGTTCAACGTAGATACCATTGTGGCAGGCTTGGTTAACCATGTTAAATCTCTTGGACTAATCAAGGACGGCGATCTTGTCATCGTGACAAAAGGCGACCATCTGGTAAGTTACGGTACAACCAATATGATGAAAGTCGTAAAAGTGGGCGCTACTGAGGAATAAACCACAGTGAAAGGGAAAACGTTACAACAAAAAATGATCACGACACCAGAGCGCAAAAATGTCGCTCTGGTTGCTCATGATAATATGAAACCCGCTCTTATTGAGTGGGCAGAAATGCATAAAGAGAAACTGATTAAGCACAACCTAATGGCAACAGGGACAACAGGGAATTTAATGCAGAAACAGCTAGACGTTCCTGTTCATTCTCTTATCAGTGGACCGCTGGGTGGCGACCAACAGCTCGGCGGCCTCATTGCTGAAGGCAAGATTGATGTGCTGATTTTTTTCTGGGACCCTTTCGAACCAATGCCCCATGATCCTGACATTAAGGCTCTGCTTCGAGTCGCTGCGGTTTGGAATATCCCGATTGCTTGTAGCGTTTCCTCAGCCAATTTTTTGGTAACGTCTCCTCTATTCGAAAGCGAATTTGAACGACAGATTCCAGATTACGAAAAATACCTCCAAGAGCGACTCTAGTCGCTCTTTTCTTTTCCCTCTATAAAGACCTGAACACTCGCCAAAGCTCGCGGTTTTCTTCAAAATCGGCTATATTAGCCGTCAAATCTTGTCGACCATAAATGTGTTAGGCCACATATATGTACGGCCAATTTCATTGTTAGATTCAACGTTTAACCTCCTCAATACCACGTTGAACACCAGTAGGAGAATAATTTTGCAAGCAGATGTAGCCCTAATAATGGGATCAAAAAGCGATTGGGCAACTATGGAAGGCGCCGCGGAAATAATGGATGCCCTTGGCGTCAGCTACCATGTAGAAGTTGTTTCAGCTCACAGAACCCCCGTCAAACTTGCAGAATTTTCAGAAAGCGCTGCAGACAAAGGCTTTAAAGTGATTATTGGCGGTGCAGGTGGCGCGGCACATTTACCTGGCATGGTGGCCGCTCACACTCGTTTGCCTGTTCTGGGTGTGCCAGTACAAAGCAAAGCCCTAAACGGTATGGACAGCTTGCTATCTATCGCACAAATGCCAAAAGGTGTTGCGGTAGGAACTTTAGCTATTGGCAGTGCCGGTGCCTTTAACGCAGGTCTATTAGCCTGTCAGATTCTCGCTGTCTCTAACCCCGAACTAGCCAAGAAAATAGACGCCTTCAGAAAACACCAAACTGAGAGTGTTTTAGCGAATCCAGACCCTAGAGAGGCTTAATTTATGACCGTTCTATGGGTATTAGGTGCAGGCCAACTAGGTGCCATGCTAAAACAAGCGGGCACTCCACTAGGCATTGACGTTCGACCTGTTGATATTGAGTCTACTGAAACCTTAACACTAGGTACGACTGATATCGTAACAGCAGAAAGAGAGGAATGGCCTGAAACAATCGCCACTAAACAACTTGCTACACACAGTAACTTCGTTAACCTAGCCACTTTTCCACAACTGGCTGATCGATTAACGCAAAAGCAATGGCTAGACCGCTTAGATCTCGCCACAGCACCATGGTTTCCAGTCGAATCAGACTCTACCGCTGAAAAAGCTCATGAAGCGCTAGGTGATCGTGTTTTATTAAAACGACGCCGTGGTGGTTACGACGGCAAAGGTCAATACTGGTTAAAACAGCCCGAAAGCACTGAAATTCCGCCAGATTGGAAAGGTCACGCCATTGCAGAACAAGCCATTAACTTTGACGAAGAAGTATCACTAGTCGGTGTTCGAGGCAAAAGCGGTGAAACGCATTTTTACCCACTCACTCTCAACCTTCATATTAACGGCATTTTATACGCATCTATCTCTCCTCTAGAGCGACTTAAACCACTTCAGAATCAAGCCGAAGCAATGCTTAGCAAGCTGATGAATGCTTTGGATTATGTTGGCGTAATGGCGATGGAGTGCTTTCGTGTTGGTGACCAATTACTCATTAATGAGCTTGCGCCACGCGTCCATAACAGCGGACACTGGACACAAGCAGGCGCGAGCACATGCCAATTTGAAAACCACGTACGCGCAGTGACAGGTCTTCCATTAGCGCCAGCTGAAATCAAGAACCAAAGCATGATGGTCAACTTAATTGGTGTTGATCTCGACTATGAGTGGCTCAAACTTCAAGGCTTGGAGCTTTATTGGTACAAAAAAGAAGTTCGTCCTGGAAGAAAAGTTGGGCATTTAAATTTTTGCTCAGGTGATAGTGAGGTATTACAAACAGCACTAACAGGCTTAGCACTTCCGCAGCCTTATCCCGAAGCACTGTCATGGTTAGCCAAAAATCTGCCTAAATAAGACCATCAATATATTCAACGATAAACATATCAAAATGCCGCTATCGATAACGATATGCGGCATTTTTTATGAGTTTTGTTTGAATACAGAAAATCCCAAAGCAACAATAGTGCAAAAAAATGTCTAAAAATCAGTAAAAAAAACGCTTTATAACTTGTTTACTTTATAAAACCGCTTATTCTAAACGCTGCGGCTTTAAAGCCATTAAGCCTATATAAAAAAACAGTACATAAGATGCTGACAAGGAAACTTGAATGAACCACATTGAATTAGACAGCTATGATTGGCGTCTGCTAAAGGCACTCCAGACAAATGCAAGGCTGACTAACGTCGCACTATCAGAGCAAATCAATCTATCGCCCTCTCAATGCTCAAGACGTTTACAAAGGCTAGAACAGAGCAACCTGATTGAAGCCTACTTTACACAACTCAATGCCAGCGAACTTGGCTATCAGGTAACGGCATTTGTCAGTGTTACGCTTGATAAAAGCATTAAGAACTCAGATACGCAGTTCCAACAAGCCATTATTGAAATTCCGAAAATATTAGAATGCTATTCAGTCAGTGGCGAAGCGGACTATTGGTTAAGAGTAATCAGTGAAAACTTACCTTCTCTTTCAACATTCCTAAGCGAATCTCTTGCTAAACTCCCCTGCGTAAGGGACTTAACCTCTACCGTCGTCTTAAACCGAATAAAGCACGCTCCTTCCATTCCATTGCCAAACTAATCCATTTAAAGACATTAAAAAGCGACGACTATCTCTAAAAAGATAGTCGCTTTTTAAATCTCTGGTAGACGAGTTACCATAAAACCACCCGCTACGGTAATAAGTGAAAATATCAAAACAAGCCCTTCCAAAGAAACCGCATAACTCAGCAAACTGATACTGCTCATCCCTAACAAAGCAACACCAATAATAGTATTACTAACCGACACATAACGGGTTCGTTTATTACCATCACCTAAATTGACCAAATATGTCTTACGTCCTATTCTCACCCCCTGATGAGCCACACTCAAAACGAAATACAAAATAGCAACAGACCAGATAACACAAGAGGTGTCTGATAATAATTTGATACTGAAAAATAAAGCGATCCCCGACAAAGAACTAAGCAATGAAGCAATCAACATCACTTTTCGGCTAGAGTAATCAGAAAACAATCCCCAAAAAGGTGATGACAATAAAGAAGCTAAACCACTGACCAGTATGAATAACCCTAAAACAAAGCCAGCGTTATCGGATTTTTGCTGAGCAATCAGCACATAGTAAGGAGCCCCTAAAGCCGCACATAAAAACAATGAACGAGCAATCACAAATTCACGAAACACCACATCGGTTTTTAACAAACTTAGTTCTTTGAAAACCGCAAAAAAACTTGTCTCCTTATCATCAATTTGACTCAGTGGCTCCTGTACAGAAGAATATATTAGAGCAGCTAACAGCCAAATCAGTGTCGCTATAACAATAGCCCAAACATAAAAATTAACGTTTTCTCGATCGCCATCGAAAAAAAGCAACATGTACACTGCAATCACAATCGTGATCATACCCGAAGCACTCGCTGACCATCCTGTCACCCTTCCACGCCTGTCCTTTGCAACGGTCTTCCCCAAGACATCTTTCGAAGCAACCGAATTCAGCCCTCTTGCGACACTAAACAAGACTAAAGTAACAATGATAATCCAACCAGCGCTCGCCCCCTCAAATAGCAATGCCGTGCTGCCTATCACCACAACACATAAGGACTGAATAATACTGCCCAATACCCAGACCCATTTTCGTATTTTTATTTTATACATAAAATGAGCAATGGCTATCTGAGGCAACAAAGAGCCTGACTCACGTATTGGAACCAACCAACCCAACAAATACAAAGGAGCACCTAAGCTTTGCAAGAGCCAAGGCAAAGTCACTTTAGGATTAATCAGAACATCCCCTAAATTGATTAAAAACTGCGAAACAACCAATTTTAGAGTATTCGCATTATCCGCACTTTTCTGCCCTTTCTTATGCCGCATAACCATTCCTAAAAATCATTCTTTTCACAATAACCACCTCAACATCTGAGTTTAAAAAGTCAAAAAATCCAAAAAAACATCCTAAATTACATCATGAATAATCGTGTTTATTCTATTCTGTTTAGAGACTAAAATGACATTAGAAACCACCTTGTCGTGCTAAAGCCGCGACCTACCGCACCGGAACCAAGTTGTTGGTCGGCCTTTTAGGCTGTCAAAGACCTTTCCTTGAGACAAAAAAAGCCCTGACAGCGTTAGCTATCAGGGCCTTCTTAATAAAATCTTGATGAAGACTTATTATCACATGCTTATCCCCTTGCGGGATGCTTGTCTGTTATAAAGAGCCCCACACGTGGGAGAAGCTATTTTACGTCCCTTAAACGAAAAAATCCCACCCTGCTGAGCAGGATGGGATTTCTCTTAATATAAAGCTTGACGACGACCTACTCTCACATGGGATCTCCCACACTACCATCGGCGATGGCGCTTTTCACTTCTGAGTTCGG